>JAEEGL015203924.1_pt1 | contig 28918 bp, 17 predicted proteins | sample 9134231 | NCBI WGS metagenome assembly JAEEGL01 (sample SAMN16246548, study PRJNA631951) | gut metagenome | biome: gut microbiome; feature: rumen; material: fiber-attached | host: Bos | place: Iran: Karaj | collected 2018-10 | reverse complement strand
GACGGCGACGAATGCACCCTTACGGTCGTTAATTACCCCACGGACGGCGAAATAAGGATCTCCGCCGACGGAAGCGTGGTCTATACTCCCGCCGACGGGTTCACCGGGACCGACAAGCTGGTGTTCCGTGCGGCGGACAGGTTCGGCGCGGTATCGCCGGAGGCGGTGCTGGAGATCGAGGTGGGGGCGAACCCCAACGGCATACGGTTTTCCGATATGGACGGCGATCCGGCGCACCTCGGCGCGGTCAAGCTGTGCGGAAACGACGTGATGACCTATAAATTGCGGGACGGCAAATACGTTTTCGAGCCGGACGGCGAGGTGGCGCGAATAGATTTCGTGGTGATGCTTACCTGCGCGGCGGGCGAATCCGGAAGCGTGCGCGCCTCGGCGCAGACGGAGGCGGCGGACGGCGGAACGCTTTCCTCGGGCCTGAAGGGCTACCTCGCGTTCGCCTGCGAGAACGGATTCGTAAAACTCGAAAACGGCGGGTTCCGCCCCTACGACGCGATCACCGCGGGCGAGGCGGCAAAAATGACGGCGCTGCTCCTGCGCCTGCCGGGGAGCGATTCGGACCCCTGCGCGCTGCTCAAACGCGCCGGGATAACCGATTCCCTGCCGGATCCGAACGCCAAGCTCGACCGCCGCACCTGCGCGCTGCTTCTTTACGGCGCCGCTGAATACGCGGAAACGTTTAACAGCTGAAAAAGCGCCCCGCGGGGCGCTTTTTTCAGAAAACAGTGAATAGTGAAAAGTGAAAAGTGAACAGTGAAAAGCTGATCAAGCTTGCCGCGCAAGCGATTTCATTTTTCACTAAACCTGCAAAACGTATTCCTCCGCGCTTTTTATGCCGTCGATGGCGGCGGACATTATGCCGCCCGCATAGCCGGCGCCCTCTCCCAGCGGATAAACGCCTTTTATATTGCTTTGGCGGTCCGCGCCGCGCAGCACGCGCACGGGGGAGCTGGTGCGGGTCTCCGCCGCGGTGATCAGCGCGCCCGGGTGGTCGAAGCCGCGGACCTTGCGCCCGAATTCGGCAAACGCCTGCCGGAACGCAACGTTCATCTGCGGTGTGAACAGCCGCGAAACATCGCACGGGCGCACGCCGCGCGGATAGGTGGGCTTTACCGCCGGTCCGGCGCGTTCGCCTTTAAGATATTCGCCCAGAAGCTGCGCCGGCGCCGTAAAACCGCCGCCGCCGAGCAGAAATGCTTCGCGCTCCAGCGATTCGCGCAGGTCGTATCCGGCAAAAAGACCTTCCGGAAGGTCGGAGGGCAGCACCTCACAGAGTATGGCGCTGTTGGCGTTTGCGCCCGCACGGGAATGCAGGCTCATCCCGTTGGTGACCAACCTGCCGCTTTCGCTTGCGGCGGCAAGCACGCTGCCGCCGGGACACATGCAGAAGCTGTAGACCGTGCGACCGCAGGCGGTATGCGAAAAAAGCTTGTATTCCGCCGGCGGAAGAAAGCGCGTTTCCTCCCCCGCGCCGTACTGCGCGGCGTTTATAAGCCCCTGCTGATGCTCGATGCGGAAGCCGACGGAAAACGGCTTGCGTTCCAGCTCCGCGCCGCGTTTATAAAGCATTTCCGGCACTTCGCGCGCCGATTGCCCTACCGCGAGGAAAAGCGAACCGGTCTTTATCTCTTCGCCGCCGGCGACAACGTATTCCAGCCGTCCTTCGGCGTTCACGCCGATGTCCTCCAAGGGCGTGCCGAACCTTATTTCGCCGCCGAGCGCGATTATACGCCCGCGTATATTCTTTACCACCGGGCGGAGCTTATCCGTGCCGACGTGCGGATGCGCAAGCCAGAGTATCTCCGGCGGGGCGCCCGCTTCGACAAGCTTTTTAAGCACGTATCCGCCGCGGAAGGACCTGTCCTTTACCAGCGTGTTCAGCTTGCCGTCGGAAAACGCGCCCGCGCCGCCTTCGCCGTACTGCACGTTTGAGTTTTCGTCAAGCTCGCCGCCGGAAAAGAACGCTTCCACGTCCCGTGCGCGGATATCGACGGGGCTCCCGCGCTCCAGGACTATCGGCTTATATCCGCTTTCGGCAAGGCAGAGCGCCGCGAACATCCCGGCGGGGCCGAACCCCGCCACGACGGGGCGCGCTCCCGGCTCGCGCAGCGGCTTCGGGAAGGAATACTCCTCCTCCGCTTCGCACACCGTGCCGTGAAGCCGAAAAGCCGCCTCCGCTTCGTCGCGCTTATCCGCGATTCGGATATCCGCGGTGTAGACGAAACGGGCGCGGCCGCGCCTGGCGTCGACTGAACGGCGCCTTATTTCAAAGCCGTCGAGCGCGATATCGCGCCCGACGGTCTCTTTTATCATTTCCGCAAGAGCCGATTCCGGCTCCGCGCAGGGAGCAAGCTCGAAAACGGCTTTTATCATTTGTTGCGTTTAAGGAATTCAACGTAATCGTTGTAGAGCTTTATCGAATCCGGGTGGCCGCAATAGGCCTTCGTGCCCGGCTTGTTGAACATCCCCTCGTACTGGTAAATAAGTATCTCGTCGACGTAGGGCGAAATGCTGGTCATCTGCCTTTCGACGCGGCTGAACTCCGCCGGGAGCAGCGCGCTGTGATAGACCTGACCTTCGAACTCGAACACTTCCATATCTGCCCAAAGCGCGGCTCTGCCCGCCTTGTCGTGCGCCTTGCGCAGCGCCTCGTAATACGCGGCGGTCTCCTCCGGCTTGGATTTCTGCACGCCGATCTCGTCCTGATAAGCGATATAGTCGCAGTCCATCGCTTCGAGCTGCGCGATATATTTGTCGTCGGCGATAAGGTGGTTCGTGCCGTAGGGGGCGATAAGCATTTTGTGCGCGGGGTTTATGCTCCTGCCGAACGCGGCGTAATCGTTCACGTATTTAATGAAATCCTCGGTGTAATAGGGCCAGATGCCGAGCTCGTCCGGCAGATACCAGCCGAAGAAGGAACTGTAATGCCCGTACTGCGCATAAAGCTGTTCCATCGCTTTGAAGGCGCGTGCGCGCACCTCCGGCGAAGTCATATTCTCGCCGGTATGAGTCCAGGGGCCGTAGAAGCCGCAGGACATAAAGACCTTTATGCCGTGGCGTTCCGCCGCGCGCATAAGCGCGCCGATCGGGTCCTTCGCCGCCATATCGGCAAAGGGGTAGATGTTGGTTTTGAAATAGGCGCCGCATTCGTCCTCGTAGACGAGCGAGGAGCAGAGCAGGACGATGTATTTCATCCCGAGCGAGGCGATCTCGCCCACCTTTTCCTCCCACTGTTCGTCGGAAAAGTGCTTTACGATGGGGTTCCAGTATTTGCCCTCCGGCTTGTTGTGATGCGAAAATTCGAACCAGGTCCCGGTGATAGGTTTAAGCATTTTTACGATTCCTTTCGGTAATTATTTATATTTGACTACATTATACCAAATATACCGCAAAAATCAAGCGTTTTCCTGTTGATTATTCGGAAATAAACTGTTATAATGGTCTTACGAAGACGGTATATCTGCAATAATTACGGAGGTACGTTATGAAAGCGATAAAAACAGCCGCGCTGCTGCTCGCGATGGTCCTGGCGCTTAACGCGTTTTGCTTCGCGGCGGCGGAAACCGGGGAAAAAGCCCCGGTGCTGGTCGCGTACGGCGACAGCATCGCCGCGGCGGGCTCCTGGGAAAGCGAATTCAAAGCGCTCTCGGGCGAGACCGTGATCAATTCCGGCGTGGGGGGCGACACCTCCGCGAACGGGCTGGCGCGGTTCGATGCCGCGGTGAAAGCCAAAAACCCTGACGTGGTCTTTATCGGATTCGGCACGAACGACGCTTCCATAGATATGGAGCGTTACGTCCCGGTGGAGACTTATATGGAAAACCTGCGCACGGCGGTCGACAAAATAACCGCGCTCGGCGCGAAGGCGATAATCATCACGCCGCCGCCGATAGTCGACGAACCCTATTTCACCCGCCACGACAAAAGCAAGTTTTCGCAGTTCGACGGCGCGAACGGGCTGGTATCGGTCTACGCGCTGGCGGCAAGGCGCGTCGCGGCGGAAAAGAAGGTCGCGGTCGCCGACGTGAACAAGGCGTTTTCCGAACGGGATTTTTCCAAGCTGATCGCCGACGGAGTTCATCCCAACGCGCAGGGATACAAGCTTTACTCCGAAACCGTGCTTAACGCGTATTACCACGCGGTGCGCGGCGATATCAACCTCGACGGCAGGATCGCCGCCGCCGATTACGCGATGGCGAAGCGCGCTTATCTGGGCACCTACGTGACCGGAGCGCTCGGCAAGCCCCGCGCCGACGTGAACGAGAACGGCAAGCTTGACGCCGCGGACTACGCGATGTTAAAGCGCCACGTGCTTAACACCTACGTTATAGAAGTAAGCGAAAAGCTCGAAGACCTGCCGGAGCTGCCGCACGTGGACGATCCCCCGGAGGATGATTTTTACAATCCCTACGAGGTCAAGACGGACAGGGATTCGCTTACCGGGCTCGTAATAGATGCAAACCTTGTGCCGGATAAGAAAGACGCGGCGACGATGGCGGCGAACACCGCAGAACTGCAGCGCTGCGTGGACGCGGCGAACGCCGCCGGCGGAGGCACGGTCTATTGCCCGGCGGGGACGTTCTATTTCAGTCAGCAGGGCGTTCACGTCCGCGGCTTCGAAGCTTACGTCTGCATCCCCAAGGACAACGTGCTGGTGATCGGCGCCGGGTGGACGACGAAGTTCAAGCCGGTGGGCGAAAGCGAAGGCGGGCTGGATATGTTCTATTTCAACGAATACGCCGACAGCGGATTCAAGAACCCGAAATATCTGGTGAACGCCGATTTCAAAAACTTCGTTATAGATTCCGAGCTTACCCACTGCCGCAGATACACCTCCGCGGGCAAGGGGTTCATGATAAACCTTTATAAGGACTGCGATTACGAAAACGTGATCGTTATGAACACCGACGGCACCGGGTTCGGTATGGACTGTCCGATAAACTGCACCATACGCAACTGCCGCGCGAAGAACTGCGGCAAGGCGGCGACGACCGCCACCGTGGGCGCTTCCGGCATAGGGATGGGCACCGGATACAGCGAGGACGAGACGATTTTAATAGAAAACTGCCTTACGGTGGGCAACAAGAAGTTCGGCATTTTCTTCGAGCATCAGGGCAGGTTCGGCGCCAGCCGTTATACCGCGCAGTCGCTTAAGAACATTGAAGTGCGCAACTGCGTCGCCTACGACAACTATATAGATTTCGGCGGCGAGCTGGCTGTGGACGTGGTGTTCCGCAACTGCACGGTCCCGGAGAACAGCACCGCGACTACAAAGATCTCCTACCGCCATCACTCCATACGCTGCTGGTTCTTCAATATGGACGTCGGGGGCGAATTCGACGACGTGACGGATAAGGATTCTCCTTATTACAAGCCCGTTTACTGGGCGGTGTCCGCGGGTATAACCACCGGCGTCGGGAAAAATCTGTTCGGCACGGATACGGGCTGCCAGATCGCGCAGGCGATCACCTTCCTTTACCGTGCGGCGGGCTGCCCGGGCGCGCTGAAGCTGGTGAACACCGCCGAAAAGGTCTATTACGAGGACGCGCTCGAATGGGCGAAGGGGCGCGGGCTGGTGTCCGAGGACGTCGACCCGACGGCGGTCTTAACGCAGGAGGGTTTTATCGATATTATGTGGAAATACGCCGGGAAGCCCGCTTCCGCGGGCGAATATACCGCGGCGAAGAACTGGGCGCTGAACAACGGGATAGCGACGGAGATCACCTCCGCGACAGCCGACAGGGGCTACGCGGTAACGGCGCTTTACAATTACTTCTATTTCGATGATTTCGGAGAATAAACGAAAGGTGAGTGAACAAAATGGAAAAATTCAAAGACCTTGAATACAAAAGACCGGACATAAAAGCGCTGAAAGCGCAGTATTCCGCCGCGCTGAAACGCTTTAAGGCGGCGAATACTTTTGAAGAAGCGCACGAAGCGTTCAAAGAGCTGAACACCATGCTTGAACCCGCCGAAACGCAGATGGTCCTGGTGCATATCCGCAACACGATGAATATGGCGGACAAGTTCTACGACGCGGAGATGAACTACTGGAACGGCGCGATGCCGAAGCTGATGCCGCTGTTCAAAAAGAGCTCCGAGGCGCTCGTCTCGAGCCCCTACCGGAAGCAGTTGGAGGAGATATACGGCGAGCATCTGTTCAAGGACGCCGAGGTACAGCAAAAGCTTATAAACAGACGCATAATAATCCCGTCCGTTAAAGAAAACCGGCTCGGCACCGAGTATTCCAAGACGGCGGCGGCGTGCAGCGTGGAGTTTATGGGCGAGAAATGCAATTTCTACGGCCTGCTGCGACATATGCAGTCTGTCGACCGCGAGGAGCGCAAGGCGGCTTTTAACGAATGGGCGAAGCTTTACGAGGGGATCTCCCCCAAGCTGGACGAGATATACGGAAAGCTTGTTAAGCTGCGCGTCAAAAAGGCGAAGGCGCTCGGCTTCGACAACTATATAGATTACGTTTATCTTTCCCGCGAGAGATACGACTACACCGCGAAGGACGTGGCGGCGTTCCGCGAAGCGGTGCGGAAATACATAACTCCGCTGTGCGAAAAGCTTTACGCCGACCGGGCGGAGGCGCTGGGGCTGGACAAGCTGCAGTGGTACGACGAGAACCTTGTTTATCCCGACGGCAACGCCGCCCCCGTAGGCACGCCGGACGAGCTGGTGAAGAAGGCGCAGGATATGTACGCGGCGATCTCGCCGGAAACGAAGGAGTTTTTCGACTTTATGGTTGAGCACGAGCTTTTCGATTTCGTCACGCGGGAAAACAAGCATCTGGGCGGCTATATGACTCAGCTTCCCGAATACAAGGCGCCGTTCATATTCTCCAACTTCAACGGCACCTCGGCGGATATCGACGTCCTCACGCACGAGGCGGGGCACGCGTTCCAGTATTACTACGCTTCGCGCCGGCTCCCGCTTAACGCGCTCGTCGGCTCGACGAGCGAGATAAACGAGATACACTCCATGACGATGGAGCATTTCGCATATCCCTATATGGAATCGTTCTTCGGCGAAAAGGCGGACAAATACCGCTTCGCGCATTTCACCGACGCGATAAAGACCATCCCCTACCTCGTAGCGGTGGACGAATTCCAGCACAAAGTATTCGAAAACCCGGGCGCCACTCCCGCGGACCGGCGCAGGTTCTGGAAAGAGACCGAAAAGAAATATATGCCGTGGCGCAGCTACGACGGCAACGAATTCCTGGAGGGCGGCGGATTCTGGATGCAGAAGCAGCACATATTCCTTTATCCGTTCTATTACGTCGATTACGCGCTGGCGGCGCTGTGCGCCTTCTCGCTCTACCGCAAGCAGACGGAGGGCGGCGACGCCTGGAACGATTACCTTACGCTTTGCTCGCTGGGTGGGAAATACGGCTATTTCGAAACGCTGGAGCGCGCCGGGATACCGATCCCGCTTAAAGAAGAGACCGTGCGCGCAGCCGCGGAGTTCTGCGAACTTCAGGCGGAGAAGCTGAAAAAGACGGCGGAGGCGAAATAACGCCGATCTTACACACCTCGCCGCCCGTCTGCATATCCTGCCATTAGTGAAGGGAGGATTTGAAATGGGCTGCTTGGACAACGTTTTCGGCAACAACAACGCTTGGATCATACTTCTTATCGCGATAGTGCTTATTTGCTGCTGCGGCTGAACGCGGCGCGCGGGCGGGCTGTTTTGCCGCGCCCCGGAGCAAATAACGCAAGACCGCAAAAAGGAACGGCGCCCCGCCGTTCTTTTTTTTGAAAAAAATAAAAAATTTCTTTCGTTTTTCAAGTTAATTTCAATGTTCGGCGTTAGAATAAAGCTGCAAAGGGCGGAAGAAGCAAGCTCCGCCCGGAAAAAGGAGGGCATAAAATGAAAAAAATCATCGCGTCGGCGCTGGCGCTCGCGATATCGCTTGCGCTCGCCGCCTGCGGTTTATCGGTGAACGGCGGCGAAAGCGGCGCGGCGGAACAAAGCGGCGCGAACGCCCGAAGCGGAGAACCCGCTTATAACGGGACCGACGTAAGCTATATCGAGGAGGAGCCGGAGACGTTTGAAGCCGGAGGAGCGACGGAATTCACGTTTTCCGATTCCGGCATAGAGGTGAAAGAGGGAGAATACTCCGGATACAAGATCGAAGGCACTTCACTTTCGATAAAAGAAAGCGGAGTTTACGTCGTTTCCGGAAGCTGCGAAAACGGCGCTATAGTCGTTAAAAAGAACGTGAAAGACGTTACGCTGGTGCTGAACGGATTAAAGCTTTCCGCCTCCGCCACCGCCGCGATCACCTGCGGCAAGGCAAGCGAGGTAAAAATATTCGCCGCCGAGGGCAGCGTAAACGACCTTGCGGACGACGAATACAACAACGACGACGTTTATACCAACTCGGAGCTTTACCCGGATATCGAAAACGCCGTGATAAAGTGCAAGGACGGATCGAAGGTAACGATATGCGGGACCGGGACGGTAAACGTCGCCGCGAACGGCAAGAACGGCGTTAAGGGAGGATACGATCTTTACGAGGAGTCCGAAGACGACTCCGCTGAAGACAAGCTCGTTTCGGAAGCGTCGCTCACCGTGAAAGAGGTCACGCTGAACGTCGTCTGCGGCGTGAACGACGGGCTGAAATCCGACAAGGAGCTTAATATCCTTTCCGGCATCATAACCGTTTCGTCCGCCGACGACGGCATAAAAAGCGACTACACGCTGAATATCGGCGCCGAGGGCACGAAAGGCCCGGAAATCACGGTGGAAAAAGCCGCGGAGGGCATAGAGGCGGCGACGCTGAACGTTTATTCCGGCACGGTAAAAGTGAACGCCTCCGACGACGGCATAAACGCCGCGAACTCCGATCTGAAGAAGTATTCCTTCAGCTACAACCAGTACGGCGGATACGTTTGGGTGAACGTTACCTCAGGCGACGGGATCGATTCCAACGGGAGCATAAACCTTTACGGCGGCACGCTGGAGGTCTATTCCCCCGCGCAGGGCGACGGCGATCCGCTGGATTCCGAAACCGGTACAAACTTTAAGGGCGCGACCGTGCTTGCCGTGGGGCATCTGAGCATGCCGCAGGCGTATACCGCCGAAACGTCATACGTCGAATTCGGCGGCTCCTCCGGAGATATGGGCGGCGGTATGGGCGGGCGCCCCGGTATGGGCGGCCGTCCCGGCGAAGGAGGCCGCCAGGGTGAAGGCGGTTTCCCCGGCGGGCAGAACGGCGAACAGCCCGGCTCCCCCGGCGGGCAGAACGGCGAACAGCCCGGCTCCCCCGGCGGACAGAACGGCGAACAGCCCGGTTTCCCCGGCGGGCAGGGCGGCGAACAGTCCGGTTTCCCCGGCGGACAGAACGGCGAACAGCCCGGCTTCCCCGGCGGGCAAGGCGGCTCCCCCGGAGGCGCGCAGAGCGCGCTGATCGCCTCCGGCGGCGAGATCACGGTTTGCGACAGCTCCGGAAACGTTCTTTACACCGCGACGGCGGTCCGCGACGCGAGCTACGTGCTGTTCTCGAGCCCGAAGCTTGCCGAAGGCGAAGCATACACGCTTAAAAGCGGCGGTAACGAAGCCGCGACGGCGAACGCGGGCAAGCAGTCGACAAACGGCTTCGGTCCCGGCGGGCAGGGCGGCTTCCCCGGAGGTCAGGGCGAAGGCGGCGAAAACGGATCCCCCGGTTTCCCCGGCGAAAGCGGTGAAAACGGCGAAGGCGGTTTCCCCGGTTTCCCCGGAGGGCAGAACGGCGAAAGGCCCGAACCGCCGGATTCCGAAAGCGGCGCTGCCCCGAAACCGCCCGAAGACGGCGGACAGGGCGGCAACGCGGACAAAAGCTCTTTATAAAAAAGCCCCCGGATGACGGCGGCGCGAAAAAAGATAAGAAAAGCCGGCTGAGGCAGGGAAAAACCTTGTTTCAGCCGGCTTTTTCGGCGCGTTTCCGCCGCCCGGGCGCGCAAACGCCGCATACCCGGGGCGGGCGCTTATCGCGCGGTATTTATTTTATAACGTACGTACCGAGACAATGACGTTTGATCATCGCGTATTCCGAAGAATCGATCTTGCCGTTGCCGTTGAGGTCGGCGGCGCGGGTCTGGAGGTCGTTCAGCGTGTAGGTGCGCAGGTAGGAGCGCTTGACCATCGCGTAGTCCGCGGGGTCGATCTTGCCGTTGGAGTTGACGTCGCCCTTGACTATCACGCAGTAGGTGGTGCCGTCGAGCTCGACGCGCGCTCCGGTGCCGACGAACGCATCGTCCTTTATCTCCTTGCCGTCTTTATCGGTAAAGGTACAGCCGGTGTTCACGATGCTTTCCTTGAAGGAAGCCCAGCCGGTCTTTTCGTTCACGCCGGTAACGAAGAGTATGCCGTCGCTGTTCACCGCGCTGTATCCGCAGCCGGGAACGAAGGTGAGCCCGTCGAGCTTGCCGACCGTAACGGTTACGGGCTGTGCGTAAAGCACGTATTCGCTGTTGCCCGTCGTTTTGGTCTTTGTGCCGACAAGCAGCTTCGCGGTGCCGTCCTTAAGCGCTTCGATTTTACCGTCCGCGTATTTAACGACGTCTTCGCCTTCCACCACGGTAACAAGCAGTTTGGAAGGATCGAGCTCCGCGTCGCCGTTGCCGAACGTCTGCGCGGCGGCAGAAAGCGCCAGCTTGCCGCCCGCTTCCATAAGCACGTCGTCGACCTTAAGGTATTTATACATTTTCTTCGCCCACTGTACGTCGTCGGTGGTGATGCCCGCCGCGCCCACGAGGAACGCGCTGTTGTTGCTGGAATACTGATAAGTCCAGGGCCAGACGGTCATGCCGCGGTCGTTGGCGACTGTCATGAACGGCTTGTAGCTTACGCCGCTGTTGTTTATGGTGCTGTTGTAGATCTGAGCCACGCGGAACGCTTTGAAGAAGTTCTCCAGCGCGGTTTCCATGGTGGCGGAGGAATCGCCGGTGGAGCCGAGCAGACCCGTGGACATACCGGGCATGTTGCCCGCCTGCTGAGTCAGCGAAACGAAGTTGGAGCTGAAGGAGATGACGTCCGCTCTGTCTTCCATGCCGTATTCCTTGACAATCTTGGAGGTGGCGGCGATGTTTGCGGAGTTGCTGCCCTTGAATTCTATGAACACGCGGCAATCCGGGAATTCTTTAAGCAGGTCGAGCACTTCTTCCAGCGTGGGGACCTTCTCGTCGCTTATATCGCCGACCTTGTGCCCGTCCTGCGCCTTGGTGTAAATAATGTTATAGGAGCGTATCTCCTCCAGAGTCATCTGGTTTATCGTAAGGTTCCCGGTGTAATTCGTGGTGCGGTTAAGGGTGTTGTCGTGCATAATGATTATATGCCCGTCTTTGGTTATCTCCACGTCTATTTCGAACACGTCCGCACCGTTCTCCATCGCCGTCCGGAACGAAGCGAGCGAGTTTTCCGGCTTCTGCGAAGGATTTCCGCGGTGGCCGATGAGTATCGGCACGCGGGACATAGTGTTGGGAGCAAAGTATTTGTTTATGATATGAGTTACATTTGCGGAATCGGTGGTAATTATCCCGTTCGCGCCGGAGGTAACGGCTTTCAGTATCTCCGCGTCCGTCTCTTCGCCGGGCATGACCCATACCGCCAGAGCCAGAGCCTGCAGCTCGTGAACGTTGTGCAGGGTTGCGTGCTGACCGGTCATCACGCAGAAAGTGGCGGGCGCGCCGCGCACCTCCTTGCGGATCGCCTCGGCTTCCTTGGAGCCGAGCTCGTCGGTGGCGGGTATCACGTACAACCCGGTGCGGAAGTTGCTGTTCAGCGTGCGCGCGTATTTGCAAAGCTCCGCGGTGGAGCAGACCAGAGTAACGTCCTTAAAGGCCGTTCCCGCGCCGGCGTGTATCGCGTCGAGCTGTTCTTTGGCGGTGATCACGAGGTTCGGAATGACCTTATTTTCGTTGCACAGAGCGAACAGCTCGGCGAAATCGGTCACCGCGCCGGCGGCGAGCATTATCTGCGAAGGATGGTCTTCGGCGGAAATAATAGCTTTGTAATCCTGTTTTTCGGTGTTTATCGCCTGGACGTTCGCAAGCGGGTTTATTATGTTGGTCTCGTCGTGGCTGATGTTAATAAGGTCGGGGATCACTTCCGGGTGCTCCAGGACGGTTTCCTGGATAACCACTTTCAGTTTCTTGACCAGCACGTTCGTGCCGCTGGCGATAAAGCCGACGTAGCCCTTGTCGATCTTTATCCAGGGGTTGCCGGTGGATTTGGAGATCTCCGCAAGCTCGTCCTGAGTGGTGTAGAATATCTCCTCGCCGTCGAACATGAACTGGAAGGTATCGCCGAAGGAGGTGAAAACTATGCTGTGGAACGCCTGAGTCATATTCGGCACCGTTCCGGCGTGCGTCTTCATTACCGACCACGCGTTGTTCACGTTCCTGCCGCCGAACTCCAGACCGTTGTTTGCGGTGGTGTTCTGCCGGATGCAGATGTGGTAGTAGGGGTAGTACGCTTTATCGGCGGAGTTCATTATACGGTAGACCGGACCGAACCACCTGCCCTTGTCGGTGGAGATCTTTACGTCGGCGGTGATGGAATAATCGCCGAAATCGCCGAGCCACTGCGGAAGGAGTATGCGCCCCTCGGCATACAGGCTCGTAACGTTGCCGTATTCCATCATGCCGTCCTTAAGCTCCAGAGTGCCGCTTATTTTGGTATAGCCGTTGTCGAGCATATCCTGCGTGGTGGAATAGGAGGAAAAATCGTCCTCAAACAGGACGTATTCCTTTTCGGAAGCGTTTTTCGCGACGACGTAAATCGTTTTTGATTTGCTTCCCGCCGTGGCGGTGAATCTGTAAACGCCCTTCGCGGCGGGGGTGAACTCGGCGACTTCCTCGCCCGCCTCGTTCTTCCAGGTTATGCCGGACGAAACGGCTTCGGCATCGCCGTCGAAGGTCACGGCATAGTTCGCAAACGTGATCTTATCACCGACGTTTGCGGTGATCGCGGGCGAAGTGTTTTTGATAACGGCATGCTCGGCTCCCGCTTCGAAAACGAACAGCGCGGAGCACATCGTTGCCAGCATCGCCAGCGTGAGAAGGATCGAAAGTGCTTTTTTCATGGTGCGTCTCCTTTTGTAGTTTTTGCGCCCTCGGCGCGAAGTCTGTATAAGTCGGTACCGTTCAGTTCTGCTTTTGAACGGTTTTGTATTCGTCGTAGAATCTGTAATAGCGGCATTTCCCGTTCCCGCTTTGCAGGAACGCGGCGTATTCGTCCTCGTCCAGATAAGCGGAGCAGACGGGATCGCCGGTCTCGTCGTCGACCGAATAGAATTCGCAGGTTTCGCAATCCATGGCTCAACCCTTCAACTTCTTTAAGATGAGCGAATCGATATCCGCCGCGCCGCCCTTTACCGCGATATACCAAACGTAGGCGCCTTTTGTGCCGAAAACCGCGTTTTTGAGCGCGGAGGTGTCGACGTCCGGGTAGGATTTCGCGTTTTCAAGCTTTAAATCGACGCGGGCGCGCAGGAACTCAGTAAGCGTCTCGGCGTATTCTTCGTCCGCCAACTTTATAAGCGCGTATTCGCAGGGCTTGGTCGGCGCCGTCTCGTCGATATAGAGGTAATAGTCGGCGATCTTCGAAAAATCCGGCGATCCGGCGGCGTCGCCGTAATAAGAGGCGAACTCTTCCGCGTCGAGCTCCCAGCCCGCATCGCCTTCCGCCCCGTGCGAACGGTAGATATACCCCTCCCCGTCCGGCACGAACCGCGTTTTTATCTCCGCGCCGGCGGCGCAGACGTCTATGTCGTTTATCTTTCCCGCGCAGGAAACGGCGCAAAGCGCCAGCGCGAACAGCAGCAGCAGCAGCGCGACAACGCGTGTTTTCATTTTGATTCTCCGTTCGTTGATTTGCATAAACGTTATAATACCCGGGTTTTTACATATATGTATTTTACCTTATTTTTTCGCGCTTGTCAAGCGAAACGGCAAATAATTACGGCGCATTAAGCGGCGCGGGACCGGACGCAAAAAGCGGCTCCGTTTCGGGAGCCGCTTTCGTTTTCATCGCGGGTAATTACGCGGATGATCATGCTGCGGAATTTTGCGGAAAACTTCACCGCGGGGCGGTTTGTCCGGGGACCACGCACACACGGTTTCGCGGGGTGATTCTATTTCCTCTGCTGCGCGGCGTAGAATTCCTCGAAGGCGGCGCCGTCGAAGGACGGATCGGTCTCCTTTAAGCCGTCGATAAGCGCTTCCTCCCCGCCGTTTGCGCGGGATTTTATCCCGGCGAGCATTATTTTAACGGAATCGGTCATCTGCGGGACGGTGGCTATGCGGTTCGGCTCGCCTCGCATATAGGCGACGACGTGCTTTAACATCGCCTCATAGACCTTGCTGCTGTCGATCTTATAAGCGAAGCTGGTCTTTTCCGTCATGACCAGCGCGGTGGAGGGCTGCCAGCCCTTTTTGCCGATATGGTAAGCCGCGGTAACGCCGTTTTCGAACCGGACGTAATAGCTGTCGCATTCGGTGTTCCCCACGTTCCCGGTGCCTATATAGCGGGTGGAAACGGGTTTTACGTCCCCGAGAAAGCCCATTACCGATTCGACGGCGTGTATGGCGTAGTTGAACTCGTCCACCCCGACCATGACCGAAATATGAACGATATCCCCGCGCTGTTCCTCCGGCACGGCAAAGAATGAATCGTGCTCGTAGGTATAGCGCATCGCGCTGGTGCCGATTATTTTTTTGCCCTGCGCCGCGAGCCGTTCGAAGGCGCGCAGGTCTTTAAGATTGCCCGCCAGCGGCTTATCCACGAACACCGGGACGCCGGCTTCGACAAACGCCTTTGCAAGCTCCAGATGCCTGTCCCAGTTGCAGCCCTGGATAAAAACGAGGTCGACGTTCTTTGCCATTTCGGAAAGATCGTAATAACGCTTTTCCAGCCCGAATTTGTTGATAAACGCCTCCACCTCCGCGTCGGTGCGGAACGCGTCGTTATAAACGGCGGTGTAGCGCGCGTCGTTCCCCTGCAGGAATATCTCCGCGAACGAGGGCGCGTGCGAGGTGTCGATGTTTACCGTGCCTATCCTTATCATTTTATACAGCTCCTTTTCAACGGTTTCCGTTCATAAGCGATTCGACCTCTTCGCGGGTGGGAAGCGATCTGATCGCGCCTTTTTTGGTAACGGTGAGCGCGCCCGCCGCGTTTGCGAACCGCGCCGCCGCGATAATGTCCCCGGTGCGCAGGTATTCCGCCGTTATCGCCGCGGTGAAAGCGTCGCCCGCCGCGGTGGTGTCGACCGTTTCGACGTCGTAGGGCGAAACGAGGTCGCAGTATTTGCCGTCGTAAACGTAGCATCCGCGCCCGCCGAGCTTAAGCACCACGTAGCGGATCTTAACGCGGGAGCAGAGCGCCATGGAGGCGCGCAGGCAGTTGTTCAGGTTGTTCGGGCGGATCCCGGTGAGTATTTCGGTTTCCACCTCGTTGGGCGAGAATATCTCCACCTCCGCGAGCTTGTCCAGCGGGAAATCCGGCTCCGCCGCACCTGCGTCGATAAACAGCGGGATCCCGTCCGCACGGGCGCAGCGCGCGGCGGCGATGACCGCGTCGCGGTTGAGCTCGAACTGGGTGAGCACCGCGTCCGGGCAGGCGCCGAAAGCCGAATCGATATCCGCGGCGCACAGCTTTGCGTTCGCGCCGGGATAGGTGATTATGCGGTTGGTCCCTCCGCGCTCCACCATAACGGCGGCGAGCCCGGTGGGTTCGGTCTTGTCGGTCTTTATATACTCCGTATCGATCCCGCGGGAAGCGAACAGCGAAATAAGACTTTCGCCGTAGGCGTCGTCCCCCACGCGTGAGCAGAAAACGACACCGGCGCCGAGCTGGACCGCGGCGACGGCGGTGTTTGCGCCCTTGCCGCCCGGAGTGAACGCGTAGAGCCCGTCGGATATAAGAGTTTCGCCGGGAGCGGGGATATAGGGCGTGGGAAGCACGAGATCGATGTTCGTACTTCCGGCAACGAGTATCTTGTTTGCCATATAAATGCCTCCTGCGTGAATGATTTTCAGAATACGTACCCATTCGGTTTATTATACAATAAAAAACGAGTCATTGTCAATATATTGACAAACAATCTTTTGCGGAGTACAATATTTACGCAAAATAAAACGTTCCGGGAGGCGCTTTATGTTAAAAACAGGGCTTTCGACCTGCGGCAGGATACCGGAAGAGCCGCTGTTCCGCGAATATGCCGAAGCGGGTATAGAAGTGATGGAGGTATCGCCGAACCAGGGCGGATACGATATGCTCGATTTCGCAAAGCTGAAAAAGCTCGGCGATACGTACGGGGTGGAGCTGCGCTCCTTCCATTTGCAGTATTATCCTTTCGAACAAGTCGATATTTCGTCGCCGGACGACGCGCTTCGCCGTGCGAGCGTGCGGCGGCTCTGCGGGCAGATAGAAAAAGCCGCGGCGGCGGGAATAGGGATATTCGTGGCGCATCCGGGCAGCGAGCCGATAGCCGACTCCGCGCGTGAAGCGCACCTTGCCGCCTCGTGCGAGAGCTTTTCCGAGCTGGCGGAGTTCGCGCAGAAAGCGGGCGGCGTTATTGCCGCGGAGGACCTGCCGCGCACCTGCCCCGGGCGCGATTCCGCGGAGATGCTGCGGCTGCTTGCCGCCGACGAACGGCTGCGCGTCTGCTTCGATACGAACCACCTTCTGCGCGAGGACCCGGCGGATTTCGTGCGGGCGGTGGGCAAAAAAATAATCACCCTGCACGTTTCGGATTACGACCTGATCGACGAAAAGCACTGGCTCCCCGGCGAGGGGAAGGTGGACTGGCAGGCGCTTATCGCCGCGCTCGCGGACGCCGGGTACAACGGCGCGTGGACTTATGAGCTTGGCTTTGCCCCGCCGCGCACGCTGAAACGCGCCAGGGACCTGACCTGCGCGGACTTCGTCGCGAACGCAAAAGCGCTTTTTGCCGGAAAAACGCCGGAAAGAATACCGCTTGAATCTTGACATTACCGTGCCGGAATGCTAAAATACAGTATATAAAAAACTCAAATAAAGGGGAACGATCATGAAAAAAATATTTGCCGCGTTACTCGTGGTATTTATGCTTGCCGCGCTGGTCGCCTGCGGCGGCGGAAACGACGCCGGCAAGGACGGATCAAAGCCCGCCGCATCGGGCGAACCTTCCGCCGAGGTTTCCGAAACCGGATCCGAAGATGTTTCCAAGGCGGAAGGATCCAAGCCGGATGAATCGAAGCCGGAGGAATCGAAGCCGGAGGAATCAAAGCCCGAGGAATCGAAACCCGAGGAGTCCGAACCGGAAGGATCCAAGCCCGAGGAGTCCGAACCCGAGGAATCGAGCAAGGACGAAAGCCCGAAGGAACCGCCCGCGTTTATCGCGAACTTTATTTCCACCGGAACGGTAGACACCAAGGTGAACGCCGAATCCGCCAATTCGGTGCGGCTCACCGGGGTGGACGAGGACCCGGAATACGGCGCCGTGGTGCTTTACACCTTCAGATACGGCACGGTTTACGACCTCGACGATTTCGCGGTGGCGACTTTTGAATACACGCAGGATAAATTCGGCTATGCGCTCGCCTCGTTTGCCGAAGCCGGCACGGTGAGCGAAGCGAACGTCCCCGCGGACGGCTTTGTTGTGGCGGCGCACAAAACGCAGGAAGCCATTATAAACAAGCTAAAAGCCATCCCCGGCGACACCACTGTGTTCCCGCACGGCGTACAGCCCTGCAAGGATATCGGCTGGACCGCGAAGAAGGACGACGGCAAAATAAACATCGACGGCGCGATCTCCGCCGGAGAATGGGACGATTACAAGATAGAGGACGTCGACGCGATGAACCGCCACTGGTCCTACGCCCAGTTCGAAGCGGGCAACTATTACTCCACCGCGACCTACTACTGCGCTTACGACGACAACTACGTATACCTCTGCGTGGACGTTTCCTCGCCCTATCACTACTGTCCCGTAAGGCAGGACAACGCGAACGGGATGTGGCAGTATGAGTGCATACAGGTCAAGATGCTCTCGCAGAGCCCCGAAAGCGATTATATCCTGCAGCACTTCGACCACGTCGCGGACAGCACCGCCAACAAAGAGGGCGTGGTGCGCGCCTACGGCTTTGCCGTGAACGACGACGGCGAGACCTGCTATTACGAAAACGCCGTTACCAAGGTGTTCACCGGGCTTTGCAAGTGCACGCGTGACGACGGCGCTCAGCGCACAGTATATGAAGTCGCCATCCCGTGGGCGGAATACGGCATCACCCCGCAGCCCGGGTTCACGTTCGGTCTCACCTTCTCGATCAACTCCACCAACGCGGACGACGTAAGCAAGGGAGTGTGGAAGAACATAACCCTGCGCAACGGCGGCGGCGTTATAGGCCGCAACGACTGGTCCAAAATACCGGAGGTTACGCTCGGCTGATGATCCGGCTTTGCCGCTTATGACCTTTTAATACAAAAAGCTCCGTGCAGACGGAGCTTTTTGTATCCGGCGAAAATTACGCGGCGTTTAGGCGCATATAAAAACGGAGCCGTTTTCACGGCTCCGAGGGGGGCGGTTTCGGCAATACTCCCTTTCGGTTCCGTATGTGTTCCTTTCTTGCGGGGCGGTCGCCGCCGCCCCGAAAAGCGCTTCGATAATACAGTACCGGAAAACGGCAAAAACGGGAACGGTTTTTGAAAAATTTTTATAAAAACCCGAAAATATTTTGAAAAAAGGCGTTCTTCACGCACGGAAGAACGCCTTTTTTGCGCAAGCGCTTATTTCTTTTTCTTTTTGATCGTGAACACCGCGAACACGACCGCGCCGAGCGCCACCGCCGCCGAAACGGCGATGATTATCGCGTTAAGCGGGGAGGATTTTTCGCCGCTTCGCGGCTCGCTCTGTTCGCCGGACGCGGATCCCGTGCCGGAAACGTCCGCGGGTTCTGAGGTTTTGCCGCCCTCGGGCTCCGAAACGGGCTCGCTTGCTTCCGGCGCGGAATATTCCGGAATATCGGGCAGATCGCCGGTATCGGCTTTTTTGTTATAGACGTTATATATCTTCGCGATAAGCCGCAGGTCGCGCTTTATCGCGTCCGCCGCCGCCTTTTCCGCGGTGTTGTCCTCCGCCGCTTTTACCGCGGCTTCGTAAAGCGATTTGTCGAATTCCTTGTCGCCGCAGGTATCGCGCAGGGCTTTTATCGCTTCGGTTATCGCCCTGCCGCCCGCTTCCGTCGCGCCGCCGTTTTTAACAATGGCTTCCTCCACGCGCTTCGCCGCGTGATCCGCCTGAGTCCGCGCCGCCTTCGCGCGGTCGAGGTAGGGCGTTATCGCCGGTTCGGCGTAAACGCTTTCCTGCAGGAACGCGCCGGTGTTCTTGCGCAGGAACGCGCTCGCTTCGAAGAAGGTCACGCCGTCGGTCCCGATCTCACGCGCGCAGCCGATCTGGTCGAACATATTGGAATTCTCCATCTCGTCCATAAATATCCCCAGCCCCGCGGCGATAAAAGTCCTGTCGCCGCAGCGTTCGGTCTGCGAAAGCACCGATCTTTCGTGCCCGAGCCCGTAGGTCATCGGGAACACGATATCCAGCCAGTCGTTTTTCATCCAAGTGAAGTAGTCCTGGTAATTGTGCGTCTTGCCGTCGGAGGGATCCGGCACCACGTCGGCGCCCAGAAGCACGTCCGGCGCGACCTCGTCGATCAGCTTGCGTACCCTGCCCACAAAATCGGTAACGTACTGAGCGCGGAACTCCACCCAGTCGTTCCACCATTTCGCCTTGGGGTTGTAGGAGGGCGTTTGCCCGTATTTTTCCTTGAAGGCGTTCATCGCGCCCTCGTTATATCCGAAATCAACGTCCGCCGTGCGGGACCAATAGCGAATGTAGTCGAGCTGGAAGCCGTCGATATCGTAGGTCTCCAGGATGTATTTATAGGAGGAGAGCAGGAACGCGCACGCCTCCTCGTTGCCGGGGTCGATCATCATATAGTTGTCGGAATCGCTGTAGGTGCCGCCCTTGCTCGATCTGGAAAGCCATTCCGGCTTTTTCTTGCCGGGGGAACGGAAGGCGTTCTGCCCTTCGGCGTTGCCGACGTAGAATATCGGGATCCAGCAGTGAAGCTCCATCCCGCGCTTGTGGCAGGAATCGATATACGCCTGAAGCATATCGAAATGCTTGAACGAGGGGTTCACCTCGAACAGGCTGTCCTCCGGCATCGGCATTATCATCGTGCCGCCCCACAGCGTTTCGATGCAGAGCGCGTTTACGCCCTGCTGATAAAGCTGTTCGACGTAGGCGTCGACCTCCTGCGCGCTCGTCTGCTTCGGGCGAAGCCACGCGGCGCGGTATTCCACCGGGCGGTTTTCGCATATACTCGCCGCCGCGGCTTTTATATCCTTGTTTATCTTATCCGCCGCTTCGGCGAGCGCGTCGCTGTTCTTGTTTGCGGAATAAGCCGTCTCCGCGGCGTTTATCGCGCTTTCGATATCGGCTATCTGCTTTTCCACCGCCGCGTAATCGACCAGCATATAGTTGTTTTTCGCGCTCGCGAAGCTCGTTTTGACCGCGCCGAGCTGCGCCTTCGCGCCGGAAAGCGCCGCCGCCTCGTCGTAGATCAGCGTAAGCGTTTTTTCCGCCGCGTCGTACTTCGCGCCCATACCGAGCTTGGCGTTTTCCTGTATCCATTCGACTGCGCTGCCGTGGCCGGAGATAACGAAGCTGCCCGGTTCGGAGGGGATCTGGTTGTTGTTGCCGCCGATGGAGGTTATAACCCCGGCGGTAACGACCGCTTCGAAGCCCCACTGGTTGGTGGCGGTCCTGCCGCCCGTCTTGTTGTATATTACCAGGAAGTTTTCGCTTCTGGTGACGTTAACGCCGTCGATGCGGGTGCTGACCTCGTAATAGGCGCTTACCGCCGCGGGCGTGTCGGAAACGGTTATTTCGCCGTTGGAGCTGTAATAAACGTAGTCGCCCACCTTTATATTGTTCTTTATCCAGTCGCCCATGCGCTTGCCTCCTTCCGCTTCGTCGTGGCCGGAAATAACGAACCCGTTGGCGGGTATCGCGTTGTTGCCGCCGCCGACCTTTATGCAGCGGTCGTTTTCGATAACCGCCTCGCAGCCCCATTCGTTGGTTCCGGTAGTCGCGCCCATCGATGGGGTGTAGATTATAAGCATTCCGCTTTCGCGCACGGAGTTGAATCCGTCCGCCTTGATCTGCGCCTTCACTTCCGCCGCCGCGAACGCCGGCAAAAGGGCGCACAGCACCGCCGCCGCAAGCAGCAGGCATAGCATTCTTACGCTGTTGTTTTTCATAACGCTTTCCTTTCGGTTTATCGCTTTACGTATTTCAGAACCACGTCTTTGCTTTTTCCTCCGGCGATGACGGAAAGCACTATTTCGTCCTCGCCGTAAAAATCCTTATAGGGGCGGTACATAACGTTGCCGCTGTAATCTATGCGGTACTCGCCCTGAGTCGGGGAGCGCTTCACCAGCACGGTCACCCCCGAAATATCGCCCAGCCCGTATTCCTTTTTAACGGGCGGGTCCACTGCCAGCTCCGCGCCTTCAAACGAATCCGGATCCCCGGCAAGCGCTTCGAGGTCCGTGCGCGTAAGCGTCCCTTTGGCGTATTTATAAGTGAGGTCGTATACCCTGCGGACCTCCCGGTCCTCCGACTGCGCCGCCCAGAGGTAGCACCCCGGGAAAGCGCCCTGATAATACACCTTCAACGGCTCCATATAGCCGTATTCGATGCCCGCCGCGAGGTAATCCGTATAGCGGTTGCGCTCGTCGCGGCTGCCGAGCTCCTGGATCTCCATTTCGACGCACATCCCGTACATCCGCGCAAGCGTGTCGGTGGTTTTAAGGCGTTCCTGCCCGACGGTCTCACAGAACATATAGTTGGGCTGCATACAGGTTATATCGAACCCGCATTCGTGGCAGCGCCACGCCCATTTCGCGTTGTAATAGGGGCACCAGAAGGATTTCAGCCCGAGCGAGTGGACGTATTCGTTAAAGAGCTTCGCGCAGCCGAGGTCGATCTCGTTGCGCAGACATTCATACGACCAGTAGAAGCCGAGGAATTCGATGTTTTGGAGATTCCCGGCGTTTATGCGCTTCAACGTCTCGTCGACCTGATATTTCACACAGGAGAACGAGCTTTCGGCGCTGTTCACGCTTTCGCCGTTGAATACGTCGCCCTCCGCGGGGACGGTCACGGCTATCCACAGCTTTAATTTGTCGTTCCTGCCGAGCGCGGCGTTTACGTCGCCCTTCGCCTTGTCGAGCGCGGGTATGCTGCGGTCTTCGTCGTCGAAAAGCTCGGCGATATAAAGATCGGTGCTTTCGTTGCGGTCCCTGTGCTTCGTATGGTCGCCGCGGGGGCACACCGCGAAGCTGTCGAAGAAGTCGTCCTTTATCTCGCCCTCCGGCGAAACGTAGCCGAGATAATACTTCGCCGAATCGCGCGTTATAACGTAATCGGGATTATCGGCGTCGCCGAAGACGTTGCTGCAGGTGGCGAAAACGATATTTTCGCATCCGGTGCCGCCGTCGTCGGTATATCTGCCGAAGCGGTCCTTCATCGGCACGGGCCCCTTTGCTTCCTCGGCGTTCTTCCGCCCGATCACCTCAAGCTCGCCGACGTAGGTGCCCATATCCGTCTGGAAGGACATACGCAGGTAACGCGCGCGGTATTCCGCCCCAAAGTCCGCTTCGCCGTACATAAATTCTATCGCCTCGGTGCGGAAGTAATCCGGGTTGTAGAAATCCGCGACGGGTACCCAGGTCTCGCCGTCGGAGCTTAAAGAGATTATCGCGGCGGGCGGCGCCGCCACGCCTACCTTGGGGTATTCGAGGAACACCGTTTTATATCCGCTTATCGCCATTTCCCGCCCGAGGTCGACTATGATATGCCGCCCGGTCCCCCGGTTGAATATCGCCCAGTCGGGATCGTCGTAGGTGGCGATCGTAGGAAATCTGCCGTTCGCGAGCTTGGAGGCAAGCCCTTCCGCCGGGGTGTTGGTGCTTCCGGCGGCTATCGGGTCGAAGCTCTGCGCCGTAACGGCGACTCCCGGCAGCAGCGCGAGGTTCTGAACGGTATCGTAGTCCGCGTCCGACTCGCTCACCGCGGTATCGCCCTTGCCGAGCGCTTCGCCGTAGAAATCGTAAACATATCCCTTGGCGCGCTGCGGCTCCTCCGGATAGAGTATTATATCGCCGTCCTCGCGGTATTCGTAGCCCGCGATCTCGTCCACGAACAGGAACCCGGAATCTATGCTGCCGAACGCCACGCGGATATAGCGCGCCGTTATCGCCTTCGGGAACGCAAAGCGGAACACCGTTTTTTCGGTGGTGTAGACGTCCTTGGGAAGGAACTGTTTCCCTGCGGAATAATACACCTTGCCGTCCGACGAAGCGAGTATTTCGACGTAGGAGGGCGAGCCGATGGCGTAGTCGATCACGCGAAGGCACCCCACGTCCATGACCGCTATCGCGTGCTCCACGTCGCCGAAATCGAAATCCACGTTGACGTCGCCGCCGTTCCAGGCGACGAAATCCTGCGTGTTGAAGAACGCGGAGGTCTTTCCGTTGGTCAGCTTGTAGTTGGAAGAATCGGTATAGGTCTCGTTGGTCGCCCGGCTGATCTTATAGGTCCGCCCGAGAAGCAGGTTCGCAGCGGGGAGCGAATCGTCGTATTCGCCATCCATAAGCGCGTTCAGCTCCAGCATACGCTTCGAAGGTCCTTCCTCTTTGTCGCCGCGGCTTTGCTCCGCGGCGGAGCTTTCCGGCTCCGGGCTCCCGGCGCTTTCGCCGGGGGAGGGCGCGGGAGTGCCGCAGGCGCAAAGCAGGAACACAGCGGCGAGGATCAGCGCAATTATCTTTTTCATAGCCGCGTTCTCCGTTTATCCGAAATTCTTATACAGATCGTAAGTCCTTAAAACGTGCCTTTTCACCATCGCGTAGTCGGCGGGGCGCAGTTTTTCGCCGCCGCTTACCTTCGCCGCCTCGAGTTTGTCGCCCTTAAGCGTGAAGGTCCCGAGGCAGGCGCGCTTTATCATCGCGTAATCGGCGGGGCCGACTACGCCGTCGCCGTTCGTGTCGCCGTGGACCGCGACTGTCGCGGTATAGCTTTTGCCGCCGGCGGAATATTCGATGGTATCCCCGGTCCCGGCGTATTTCCCGTCCGCGCCGCAAACGAATTCCGCGCCGGAGGGCAGATAGGCGCCGAGCTCCGCCGGAGAAATCTTTTCCCGCACGAATATATATCCGGCGTATTCGCAGCGCCGTTTTGCCGCGAGCTCCGCGGCGAAGCGGAACGTCCCGGCGCGGTCCCCGAACGCCGCCTTTGCGCGCTCGCTCCCGCAGGAAGCCGCAAGCTTTGCGAATTCCGCCGCTTCACTCCTGCCGTCGCCCTCTTTCATCGCCCGGACCGCCGCCGAAAGCGAAGAAAGCAGCTTTTCGTGCTCCGCTTCCGTAAGATCGCCGCTTTGCCTTGCGCGGGCGAACCGCACGGTGAAGAAACCGTACGCCGCGTCCGCCGCCCCTTCGGGATCCAGCCGCGGCGAGGGCGCCGGTTCGGAATACACTCCGTCGCAAATCTTTTTGGCGACCGCCTTTTCCAAAAACGCCGTGCTTTCAAAAGTGACCGCCCCGAAATAGCCCCCGCCGCGCAGAAAATCGATCTGATCGTGCATCACGTCGCCGCTGACCTCGTTCAGGTAGGCGCCGATCCCCGGCGCGAGCAGGCATTTCCCCGCGCAGAGCGAAGCGAACAAAGGCGCCTGCGCGTAGGGCGTCGCCGCGCCGTAGGTCATGGGATGCAGCAAGTCCAGCAGCCCTTCGTTCACCCAGGTCTCGGTGTCCTGATAGATCGACGTCACGGTGGTGGAAAGGTTGGAAAACACGTCGGCGGAAAGCATTATCCCCGGCGCCTTTTCGTCGATAAGCGCGCGCACGCGCCGCACGAGGTCGGTCACGCAGTCGCAGCGGACGCGGCACCAGTCCTCCCACCACGCCGCCTTACTGTCGAACGAGGGATAAAACCCGTGGCTTTTTTTGAAAGTCTCCGCCGCGTAGGTGCAATAGCCCCAGTCGTATTCGGCTCCGGCGCCGGGATAGCGTATGTAATCGAGCTGCAGGCAGTCGATGTCGTAATTCGTAATAAGGTATTCGTAGAATCCGAGCAGGAACTCCTTCGCCTCCGGGTCGGAAGGGTCCAGCATCATAAACGAGCCGCCGTTTTCATCGTAGATACCGCCGTCCTGATTTTTGCAGAACAGGTCCGGGCGTTTTGCGAAAACCGAAATATCCGCGTTAGGCGAAGTCGCGGAACCGAGATTGAATACCGGCATCCAGCAGTGAAGCTCCATCCCCAGCGCGTGGCATTCCTCGATATACGCCCGCAGGACGTCGAACCCGCCGAAATCGGGGTTTTGCTGAATAAGCGAATCCTCCGGCATCGGGAATATCGTCCCGCAGGAATACTGCGTTTCGACGCTTATCATATTCGCGCCGAGCTCGTGCAGCCGGGCGACGAGCGCACGCACCTCATCCCGCGTTTTCTCGCGCGGGCGGACCCATACTCCGCGGTATTCAAAAGGAACGCTTTCCTCGCACACGGCGCAGATCGAATCGACTCTTTTTCCGAAGCCGACAAGGTATTCCGCCGTTTCGTTTTCGGTCAGCAGCCCGTCGCGGAATTTCCCGATCTCCGCCTCAAGCTCCTCGCGCGCGGCGCCGAGCCGTTCCCGGCTGAGGTCGTCCCCCGGCGAGAACCGGTCTTCCAGCCCGTCCAGATGCCGGATCTGTTTTTCGATATTCCAGCGCGCGTTAAGTATCATGCTCTCGATATCGTAGCTCACGTAAAGGATGAGCTTTTCGGCGTCGAAGCTCACGCGCTGACCGACAGCCATACAGTTCCGCAGCAGCGCGGCGCCTTCGCCGTGACCGGAAACGACGAACCCTCCCTCCGGGATCGCGCTGTTGTTCCCCCCGAGCGAGATCACGAACCCCGAAGCGTCGACGCAGACTTCATAGCCCCACTGATTCGTTCCGGTAAAGCTTTTTCCGGTATAAACTATTATCTGGTCCTCCCGGCGGATCCTGTTCACGCCGTTGAAGGAATATTCCGTGCTGAAAAACGGCGGGATGTAGCTTTCGCTTATAACGACAGCCGCGGGTTTTTCGAAATACCTCGCGTGGAAGCCGACCTTTGCCGCCTCGCGCAGCGGAGAAATGGCTTTGCCGTGCGCGGATATCACGAACCCGCCCAGCGGCACCGTGTTGTCGTTCCCGCCGACGGAAATTATTATACCGTCCGAATCGACGCACACCTCGAACCCCCACTTGTTCGTGTTGGTGGAGGAGCCGGAATTGGTGTATATCACCACCGAATCGGCGGTGCGCGTCACGTTGAAGCCCGAAACGGCAAGCCGCACGTCCCCGGAAGCCCCCGCGCAGAGCAAAAGCGCGGGTACCGAAAGGAACAGCGCGAGAATAAACGGAATCGTCTTTTTCATTTTACCGAACATTTTATCAAACGTTGAATCTGAACAGCACGACGTCGCCGTCGTTCATAACGTAGTCCTTGCCCTCGCTGCGGACGAGCCCCGCCTCCTTGCAGGCGGCAAGCGAGCCCTTTTCGATAAGCGAATCGTAGGGGACCACCTCCGCGCGGATGAAGCCGCGCTCGAAATCGCTGTGTATCTTCCCCGCCGCCTGCGGCGCCTTGGTGCCGCGCTTTATAGTCCAGGCGCGCACTTCCGGTTCGCCCGCGGTGAGGAACGAGATGAGCCCCAGCAGCGAATAGGAAGCTTTTATAAGCTTGTCCATACCCGTCTCGGAAACGCCGAGGTCCTCCAGATACGCCTTCTGCTCGTCCGGGTCAAGCTCGCCGAGCTCCGCTTCGGTCTCGGCGCAGACCGTAAATATCTCCGCGTCCTCCCCCGCGACGGCATTTTTGAGTTTTACGTAATAGGGGTTTTCTTCGTCCGGGCGGGCAAGGTCCTCCTCCGCCACGTTGGCGCAGTAGATGACCGGCTTGCCGGAAAGCAGCGGCACGGCGCGAAGCACCTCCGCTTCGGCTTCGTCAAGCTTTACGTTCCGCGCCGAAACGCCTTTATACAGCTCGGCGCAGACCTTTTTAAGTATTTCCGCGTCGGCAAGCGCGCTCTTGTCGCCCTTGCCCTGCTTGGTAAGCTTGTCGATCTGCTTTTCGAGCAGTTCTATATCCGAAAGTATAAGCTCGGTGTTGATCGTCTCCACGTCGCGGGCGGGATCGACCGAATCCTCCACGTGGATTATCTTGCTGCCGCCGAAGCAGCGGACGACGTGGACTATCGCGTCCACCTCGCGGATGTGCGAAAGGAATTTGTTGCCCAGCCCCTCGCCGTGGGAAGCGCCTTTTACAAGCCCCGCGATATCCACGAACTCCACGGTGGCGTAGGTGGTCTTTTTGGGATGATACATCTCCGCGAGCCTGTCGATGCGCTCGTCCGGGACCGGCACCACGCCGACGTTCGGGTCGATGGTGCAGAATGCGTAGTTCGCGCTTTCGGCTCCCGCCTTTGTAAGCGCGTTGAAAAGCGTGCTTTTGCCCACGTTGGGCAGACCGATTATTCCGAGCTTCATAAACTTTTATTCCCCTTTGCCGCGCGGCTCGCCGCCTTGCGCGCGTATTTTCTCAATGTGATTATAACTCATGCCAAGCGGATATGCAATATATAATTTTTTGTAATATTTGTAAAGGATATAATTGAATATAAATATAAAAACGCCTTGACAAAGGCGCGCGCTCGTGTTATTATTTAACCGTGGATACAATTTGCGTTTATATTAAAAAATAACAAAAAACGAAAGGACGGCGCGCCGCGATGACTAAGATACTTGTTATAGACGACGACCTTAATATTTGCGACCTTCTGCATATGTATCTTGTGAAAGAGGGATACGACGTTCAGACCGCCAACGACGGCATAGAGGGGATGAACGTCTTCCGCGCCTACGCACCGGACCTGGTGCTGCTGGATATAATGCTGCCCAAAAAGGACGGCTGGCAGATCTGCCGCGAAATACGCGAGCAATCCTCCACCCCGGTGATAATGATCACCGCCAAGGGCGAAACGATCGACAAGGTGCTCGGGCTTGAGCTCGGCGCGGACGACTATATTGTAAAACCGCTGGATATGAAAGAGGTCTTCGCCCGCATAAAGGCGGTGCTCCGCCGCTACACCCGGCACGGCCCGTCCGAAAACGGCATAGTGCGTTACGACGACCTGGAGATATCGCTGGACAAATACGAAATGAAGGTTAAGGACGTGGTGTACGATCTCCCGCCCAAGGAGCTGGAGCTTATTTACTACCTCGCCGCGAACTACAACCGCGTTTTCACGCGTGACCAGCTTCTGGACAAGGTCTGGGGGTTCGATTACCTCGGCGACAGCCGCACGGTGGACGTGCATATCAAACGCCTTCGCGAAAAGCTGGAGCCGGCGCAAAGCAAGACCTGGGCGCTCAAAACCATTTGGGGCGTGGGGTATAAGTTCGAGGTAAACACCAAAGAAGCAAAGCAACAGTAAAACGCGCTGCGCTTTCGCCCGGAAACCGTGTTTCCGGGCGGATTTTACCCCAAAAATGCAAGCATTTTCGGGGGCCCCCTATTTATCCCCACGAAACAAAGTTTCGCGGGGACCCCGTATAACCCCAAAAGCGTAAACGCTTTCGGGGACCCCTGGCGGAGTTTTTTCCGCGGCGAAGCCACGGAAAAAACGGATTTAATTTATATAGTATAGGAAAAACGCCCCTCGGGACACTTGCGATAGAGCAGGCGTCCCGAGTTTTTTCACTTTTATCTTATCTGTGTCGTTTTAAGCAAAACTAACGCAAAAGCGCTTTTGACAACCTGCGGTCATCAAAAGCG
>JAEEGL013859653.1_pt1 | contig 28918 bp, 25 predicted proteins | sample 9134231 | NCBI WGS metagenome assembly JAEEGL01 (sample SAMN16246548, study PRJNA631951) | gut metagenome | biome: gut microbiome; feature: rumen; material: fiber-attached | host: Bos | place: Iran: Karaj | collected 2018-10 | reverse complement strand
GCCTATAACCAAGACCCCAACACAGCCCCAACCTCTGCTCCAGCTCATCAGCGAAATCACCGAAGCCGGCGTGTTCCTCGAGGTCCCGCATACGTTCCCCAAGATCATCATCGTCGGCTTAGCCCGCTTCAACGGCCAGAGCGTAGGTATCGTGGCCAACCAGCCTACCTGCTATGCCGGTGTGCTCGACGTGAACGCTTCTCGTAAGGGTGCCCGTTTCGTACGCTTCTGCGACGCCTTCAATATTCCTATCGTGTCGCTCGTCGACGTGCCAGGATTCCTGCCCGGAACTGGTCAGGAGTACAACGCCGTCATCCTGCACGGTGCCCAGTTGCTCTACGCCTACGGTGAGGCTACGGTGCCCAAGATCACCGTCACCCTGCGCAAGTCGTACGGCGGCTCTCACATCGTGATGGGCTCGAAGCAACTCCACACCGACCTGAACTACGCATGGCCCTCTGCAGAGATCGCCGTGATGGGTGCCTCTGGTGCCGCTGCCGTGCTCTACGCCAAGGAGGCCAAGGCCAAGAAGGAGGCCGGCGAGGACGTGAAGGCCTTCATCGCCGAGAAGGAGGACGAGTACAACGAACTCTTCGCCAACCCGTACCAGGCCGCCAAGTATGGCTACATCGACGATGTGATCGAGCCTCGCAACACCCGCTTCCGCATCTGCCGCGGTCTGGCTCAACTCGCCACCAAGCGCGACGCCCTGCCCGCCAAGAAGCATGGTAACATCCCGATGTAATGTTTATTGTTTACAGTTTATAGTTTACAGAATGAACAACGAAGTATATGCAGCGATTGCCCTGGCGCTCCACGAGCACTTAGGCAATAACGTTCACGATGCAGAGCCGGGCATCATCACCATCGCTGGGCATCCCACTCAGTGGAACGGCTATGCACAGACATTCACACAACATCCGTAAATGAGTTTTGAGTATGAAAGAATATAAGTATACAATCAACGGCAACAAGTATGAGGTGGTCATCTGTGATATCACAGACAACATCGCCACCCTGTCCGTAAACGGTGAAGAATATACTGTAGAGATGGAGAAGCAGGCTGAGCCTGAGAAGAAGAAGCCCGTGGTGAGACCCGCCGCTGCCGCTGCTTCCGACGACAGCGCACCTGCTGCCGACAAGGCCGCTGTCAACAAGGCTAACGCCGTCAAGGCTCCGCTGCCTGGTGTCATCACCGACATCCTGGTGGCCGAAGGCGACGAGGTGAAGGCTGGCGACACGGTGATCGTACTCGAAGCCATGAAGATGGCCAACAACCTGGCCGCCGAGAAAGACGGCAAGGTGACAGCCATCTGCGTGAAGATCGGTGAAAGCGTGATGGAAGACGACGCGCTGGTTGTGATTGAATAACCAGCAGCCAGGTCCTGATAACAGAACGGCCGTGCACTCGCTAGTGCGCGGCCGTTTACTTAAATATGACGCGGATGCCGCGGCCCTTTGTCACGGCGCTCCTTCATGTCAGCCTGATACTTCTTGAACTGCTCGGGCGTCATGATCTTCTGCAGTTCAGCCTCATAGGCCTTCATCGTCTCGTCCATCTCCTTGCGACGGTCCTTCCGATCACCCTTTGGGGGCTCAGGCCGCTCACCCTTCTTGTCGCCCTTCGGCGGTTCCGGGCGCTCTCCCTTCACATCGCCCTTCGGAGGTTCCGGGCGCTGGCCTCTCATGCCGTGAGGCCCGTGATGGCGGGGATGATGGGGACGCATCTTGTCGACGTACTTAGTGTTAAGTTCCAGCAACTGCTTGGCCTGCTTGTCGTTCAGTTGATAGTCCTTCACCAGACGGTCGGTGCGATGCTTCACCATCTCCTGCCTGCGGTTGTTGTCCTGTGGCGACTTGTTGTCGTCCTTGTTCTGTGCGACGGCTGCCGTACTTACCATCACGGCTGCCAGTAGTGTCATCAACATCTTTTTCATTGTCTTACTCATTTATTAATTAGTGATACATGTTGTGGATTATCTCTTGAGTTGCAACTGCTTATTTGACTCTACGATGCCCTCAAAGTTTAATCCTCCGCGCAGTCTTTTCAGCCAACAGGCCGATTTCTTCAGCGAAACAATGAAATAGTCCCCCTGATCACTGATCATTTTATGTATGTGCCATGAAAAGTTTCAAACGAAAATTATCAAAAACACCCTACATTCCTACATTTTGCTTGTAAACATCTGATATATAGTATATTAGCCTATGTATGGTGCCTACATAAATAGAGACAACCCTACATAAAATGCTGAAACTTTGACATATTTACACCAATATTGACACTTAAACCTCTGTATATGAGGGTGTTCCATTTCTGTTCCTGCGAGTGAAACACTGTGTTTCATCGAAGGAAACACTCTGTTTCTCCTAGGGAAACACAGTGTTTCCATTGTCGGAACAAGCATGAAACACTCTGTTTCAAATACCACTGAAACGGTCAGATCAACGGTAAAAATGCCCTGTTTATGTAGGGTTGATGATTTCCATGTAGGCACCATACATAGTCTTACCTTCTGAATATCAGATGGTTAGACAGAAAATGTAGGAATGTAGGCCTGTTTTCAGTTTTTTGCGTGAGCAAATTAACATATGCAAAAGACCAGAAAAAAAGGCCACCACCCGAAGGACTCCTTCAGATGGCGGCCATAGCCTGTCGGATTCTAGTACAACACTAATCCGTTCTTACTTCTTCATCACATAATCCAACAGGCAACAATTTAAAGAGAGAAATAGAAATCGTTTTCGTGATTATCTTACCATACGCTATTCCACAATCTCAATCTGATTGACCAATATGTCGAGATATTTCATACCGCCGATGTATACGGATACTCCATCGCCGTTCTTGTCTTCGTAAAACTTGTATGCGACGCCAGTGAACTTCACCTTCAGACCCTCGACCTTATACTCGTCTGGCAGGTTGTACAGATAATAAGCCTTTCCGCCGTCGATTAACTGTTCACCCCCGGGAACCTTCAGCGGTGTGAGGACATACCAGAAATCTTCTGAGGCATCGTAACACATGGTACCCGTGTCAGAGATGACCGTGACGGTGCCGGCCTCCAAAGGCTGTTGGGGAGATGTCCGGGCCGTCTCGGAAGTTTCGGAGGGCTCGGGAGTTTCGGAAGACTCGGGAGTTTCGGAAGACTCGGGAGTCTTTGTGGTGATAACATTGTCATCGTCACTACTGCAAGCCGCCGTTACCATGCCCGTCGTCATCAGCAGCACGGCGCTCATCACGAATATAAAATCCTTTTTCATAACTACTTAACTTTTAAAATGATTAAACACCTTCGTTTGTAGACTTTCTACATAGATATAACTGAGAAAACCTAAAAGGTTGACGGGATTTTGCTATCTTTTAAGATACTTTAACGCTTATGGGATAGTCCGTATCTGTTCAGCGGCGGGCTGAGGACTCACGGATCACGAGTTTCTGAGGCACGATCTCACGATAGATCTTGCTATCGCCGCCGATGTTCTTCAGCAAGAGGCGGCAGGCCGTCTGTCCCATCAGGCGCGACTGATCCTCGATGGCAGAGAGTTTCGGCGTGACATACTGTGCATGCACATCATCGGTGAAGCCGATGAGCGCCACGTCTTCAGGTATCCGCAGCCCTAACTGCTTGATGGCCGTGAAGGCGGCGAAGGTAATGATGTCATTGAAGGCGAGGATGGCGTCAGGACGGTTTTCGCTCTGCAAGAGCCGGATGGTGGCGTTGAGAGCCCACTCGTAGTCGATGCGCTCGCAGACGACAAGGTCACGGTCGATGGGGATACGGTTCTCCCGCAGGGCCTCCAGATAGCCATGCTTGCGGCGACGCACCATGTCGAGATGGTTTGGTCCGCCGATGAAGGCAATACGGCGGCTGCCCGTATCTATCAGGTGCTGGGTAGCCTCCTGGGCAGCGATGTCGCCGTTGGCTGTGACGCAGGAGAACTTCTCCGGCAGGCAAGTGCGTCCGAAAAACACCAAAGGGATATCCATCTTTGAGATTTCCTCGAAATGACTGTAGTCGGTGGTGCTCTGCGCCAGACAGGCAACGATACCCTCAACGTGCAGACTGATGAAGTTGTCGATGACACGCACTTCGGCATCACTCTGCTCATGGGTGTTGGCACTGATGACGCTATATCCGCTCTTGGCAGCCTCCTCCTCGATACCATCGAGCACGGCAGCATAGTAATGGGTGACGAGATTGGGCACGACGACTCCAATCACCCGAGGAGCCTCTTTGCGAAGACTCTGTGCAAAGGGGTTGGGGCGGTAGTTCAGACGGCGTGCCAGTTCCTTCACGCGCTGCTGCATTTCTTGTCCTATCTCTGGCGAACTGCGCAGGGCTCTGCTGACAGTTGCGATACTCACGCCCAGTTCCTGAGCGAGGTCTTTCAAGGATATTCGATGTTTTCCGTTTGCCATGTCAGTCGTAATAAGTTGTTCTTAGGCGACAAAGGTACAAAAATAATTCCACTAACGCAAACGATTACGTTGTTTTTTTGCACTTTTCCCTCATTTTACGCCTTCTCTTTCACTTATTTTCTGTAATTTTGCACCATGAAAACAGAATGAGTAATGAATAGTTGATAATAAGTTAGTTAGAAGTAAAGCCAAGACTGTCGTGATGACACTCTTGGTTTTTTTATATGTAATACTCTGCCGAGTCGACCAGTCCGGCCCTAAGCGCATACTTAGTAGCCTCGTGGACGGTGTTCACCCCCAACTTCCTGAAGATGTTCTTCCGATGTGTGTTGACAGTATGGAAACTGGAGAAGCGTTTCTCAGCAATCTCACGGGTGGTCATGCCTAAGGCAATGTCTTTCAGGATCTCCATCTCCGTACGGGTCAGACGGGCATCCTCGGCCATACGATCCTGTGCCGGCGCCAGCAGGATCTCCGCCATCCGCTGGCAGATGAACCGCTGGCCACGGGCAGCATAGCGGAGACAGTCGCAGATCTCGGAGAGCGACGAGTCCTTGAGCAGCACACTGAACAGAGGGGTCAAGGCAATGGCCCTGCGCACGAAATCGGACGACAAGTCAAAACTGAAGAGTATCCACTTGGCCAGAGGGAAGCGCTCGTGCAGGATTTCCAACTCCTCGATGTCGTTGATATCGAAAAGCGTATAGTCGAGCACCACCACAGCCTCGCCATTCTGCTTCAGTTGCTCTATCAGTTCAGTCTTGTCGGCCACCTGACGGTAAGTCTGTTCACAGAATTTGTCACAGACATGCATCATCCCTACCCTCGTAATATCTTGATTATCTGCCAAAATCACATCAGCGGCAGAACGACCTTCTGTCATATCATCTGTAAACTGTTAACCGTAAACTGTAAACAAGATCAGTCGATTTCCTCGTCAGCCTCATAGCCGCCCATCTCACGGATGGCGTTTTTCAGCATCGTGTACTGCTGATAGAGGTTGTTGACAGCCTCCTCGCCCTGGGTATAGTCGTACATCGGCGACTTGAGGAAGAAACTGAGGAAGCGCTGAATGCCATAGCGCCCTGCCCGGGCAGCCAGGTCGGAGAGCAGGCAGAGGTCAAGACACAAGGGGGCAGCCAGGATGGAGTCGCGGCAGAGGAAGTTGATCTTCACCTGCATCGGATAGCCCATCCAGCCGAAGATATCGATATTGTCCCAGCCCTCCTTGTTGTCGTTACGAGGCGGATAGTAGTTGATACGTACCTTATGATAGTACTGATTGTCCTCGTCGTTACCGTGACCATAGAGGTCGGGCTGTACGTCGGGCTTGAGAATCGTCTCCAGCGTAGAGAGTTTCGACACCTCCTTGGTACGGAAGTTCTCCGGCTCGTCGAGCACAAGACCGTCACGATTGCCCAGGATATTGGTAGAGAACCAGCCGGAGAGTCCAAGGCAGCGCGTGCCGATAATCGGTGCGAAACCAGACTTGACAAGCGTCTGCCCTGTCTTGAAGTCCTTGCCGGCAATGGGCTGATGCATCTTCTCTGCCAGTTCCCACATGGCGGGGATATCGACCGTCGTATTAGGAGCACCCATGATAAAGGGGACCCCTTCGGACAGGGCAGCATAGGCATAGCACATCGATGGGGCGACATGCTGGCGGTCATCGGCCTTCATGGCTGCTTCGAGATCAGCCAGGCGATAGTGTACACTCTTCTCAACAGGTACATAGATCTCTGTGGAAGCGGCCCAGAGCACAACAATACGATTGCATCCCTTCTCTGAACGGAAGCGGCGGATGTCCTCACGCAGCGCCTCAACCATCTCCCAACGGGTGGAGCAAGGCTTCACGTTATCGCCACTGAGCCGTTTCGCATAGTTATGGTCAAAAGCGGCCTTCATCGGCACAATCTGCTCCAGTTCGTCACGAACCGATTCGATATCCTTCTCTTTCAACACCTCTGCATAGATAGCAGACTGATAGGCATTCTGCGGATAGACATCCCAACAGCCGAACACGATATCATCCAGACTGGCCAGTGGAACGATGTCGCCGTATTTCAGATACCGCTTCGACGCACCCCGCCCGACACGAATCTTGTCATACTGTGTCATAGAGCCTACAGGTTTCGTCAGTCCCTTGCGAGTCATCAGCACACCCGTCATGAATGTCGTAGCAACTGCTCCGTTGCCAACTACCAAAATGCCCAGCCTACCTTCTGCTGGCTTTACGTTTGTTTGATTCATTTCTATATAGTCTTTATTTCTTTATTCACTAACAATTCGTCGAGGCTCCGGATAATACGGTCGGCCTCTGAAGCCATCGCTTCTTCATCTTTAGTCCAGCCCTCCCCTTTCAGCCACACTGTCTGGCATCCGGCACGACGGGCTGGCAGTATATCCTTCGAAAGGCTGTCGCCGACGACTGTCACCTGCGAAGGGTCAAGTTGCAATGCCTCCGCCCCCATCAGGAAGATACGGGGATCTGGCTTTCGGACACCCACCACAGCAGACTCGATGACAGACTGGAACATCTGGTCTAGCCCGAACTCCCGAAGTACAACAGAGATATTACCATAGAAGTTGCTAACCAGCACCAATGGCGTCTGTGCCTTCAGTTGCCGCAGGACCTCACGGCTCCGGCTTGTCTCGGCTTTAGTCCTGTCATAGAGATCTTCGAGGAGAGGTGAGAGGTAAGAGGTGAGAGGTGAGAATCTACCCAAATAATCCAACTGCAGACGTATCTTCGTTTCCAATGTTGTACGGAAGGTATCAGTAGGCAGAATGATGTGCTGGCTTCCCAAGGTTCGTTCCGCCTGGACGTATGCCTCACGGAACTGTGCCTCTGTGACAGGTACCTGATGGCGCTCATAGGCATGCCACAGCGCCTGTCCCCAGTGCTGCCCACCCGTATCGAGGGTTCCCCCGTAGTCAAAGATATAGCCCGCTGTCATACACTCAGGAATTGACGGTATAAGTTATCGCACAGCCGTTCATGAGTGCGGTGCATATACGCGTACATTATATTTAATATAATAACCTCAACCAACAGATAGACCCAAGGACAGTCAAGCAGGCACGTCACATAGATAGTGATGGCGCGGACATTGAACGTCAGCATGTTGGTGTATTTCATCAGCGGCAGACTACCGGCCCTGAAAGCATCCCGCAGGTTCTGTGGCATGTCTGAAGCATCCGGCCAACGCGACTTCACCTCACGGAAGAAGGCCTGGAACCGAGGCGTGCGATGCTCCTGCCCTTGACAGTAACTGGCGTAATTATAACGGAACAATCGCTCAAACCACTTCGACTTCGGCAGGTTATCGTAGATCTGCTGTTGTTGAGCACTACTGTCAAGTTCACTACCCTCCTTCCCCAACAGGAAGTAAAGATGTATCTGACGGTAATAGTCGGCCAAAGAACTCTGAGGAGCATGACAGAGGAAGCCCGCCACGGCAGCCAGAAGGAACCCCCAGACGCCCCACTGCATCGAAGTGCCAGGAATCGTCTGAGGCCACAGCCGCACCACGATGCCCACATAGATACAGAAGAACCACACATCACCGGAGAATCCGTCGAGTACACGACCTAGGAGGGTCTTCTTTCCTGAAAGACGAGCCATTTGTCCATCGGTAGAGTCACAGAAGTTGGCGAGCATCAGCAGGGCTACCCCATAGAGATTATGCAGGAGATCAGTATAATGGAACATCCAACCAGCCGCCGCTCCGAAGAAGAACGACACAATCGTGATGACATTCGGATGGATGCCCAGTTTATTCCATAACAAGGCAAAGACCAGGCCAATGGGACGTGTGAACCACACATCGAGCCATTCCTCTGTGTCATCAGACTTGAATGAAACCTTTAATAACTCCTTAAATGTTGCCACAACTACTATTTACGATTTACGAATTTACTATTTAATACCAATGAGGCAATCGCATCAGCGGCCTCCTCCCGACAGCGTGAGAAACTGGGCCAGTCGTTGAAGTCGATCAGGCAGAAAGACCCATCAGCCCTGACGATGGCATCACCACCATAGACACTGACACCGAGAGCCGCTGCCAGACGCAGCACCTCATGCTGCAAGGCCACAGTCTGAAACGGATAGTGACGCGCCACTCCATTGCGGCGTTCGTCGCCGAACTTCGTCTGACCGTCATCCGTAGGATAGTACCAACGGAAGAAATCTCCCTGTCCCACCCCATAGAATTTCAGCAGATCTCCCTGCACATGAGCACTCACTGTATAGTCAGTGATTCCACGTTGACGCATCAACTCGATGGTCTCCGTCAGTCGTCCACGGTCTGGCACATAGACCACATCTTCCTTCGTCTGCGCTGCGGCATCACCCCGTTTCAGCCAATAGCCGTCAGCACCCTCCTCTGGAGGAATCGGAGTGCCAATGCGCTTCATGATGCTGACCAAACGGCTCCTGACACATCGTTCTATACCCTCTGGTGAATTGATGCAAGTGACACCAAAAGACTTCAGCCATGTCAAGGTCTCAGGCTGGCGCGCCATTGTAAGAATGCAATCCGGAGAGCCCGAAGACTCTATTTGATTCCGGATGTCCTGATGCTTCAGGCTGTCCTCACCGACAAGGAATACCTTATCACCCTGCCTTTGCAGTCTCTCAACAACTGCCTCAAAGATCGCTTTGTCCCGCTCTACGGCGTTAGGCGAGAACCGCTCTGCCCTGCTGACTGCCAGTACCCTCATCCTTGTAAGAACGTCTCTGCTTTCTGGATATCACTGACGTGATCCACATCGAGCACCTTAGAGAAAGGCCACGCCTTCAACCTACATCCATCAAGCAGGAGTGCTCTCTGGTAGTTCCGCATGCGCTGCTCACCTCGCGCCACACAGTGACCGAGGGTGGTCAGCGTCCGTGGCGACAGTCCATAGATTCCGCCACTGACATAACGCGGATGGTCGCACTGATCGAGGAAAGCCGTAATCCACAGGTCATCATCGGTACTGACATAGAGTGGTTTTTCATCATCAATATAGTCAGTGACACCCATAAGACCATCTGCCTCACCTGTACTCATCAGACCTGTAAAGGACTGTACGAATGCATCAAACTCTTCCTCGCGGAAAACGGTGTCGACAGTAGTCAACACAAAAGGCTCATCATCAAGCCACGGACTCAGTTCCCACATGCTGTGCATGGAACTAAGGGTGGACTTCACGACCAGCCTCAGCGGCAGTCTGTAGGTCTGCTGTACGGCCAAAAGATGCTCCCTCACCTGAGTCATCTGTTCATTACAGATGATAGCCACCTCAGAAGCACCTTGAGCCTCGAAGATTCTAAGCAGCCTGTCGACCAGCCTCTCACCGTGAACCTCTATCAGAGGCTTGGGTGTCGTATTGCCTTCTTTTGTCAGCCGGGAGCCTTCGCCCGCGGCAATCACTGCATATTTCATCCGGTTTCCCTAATGCTTTGCCACAATAATTCGGCAAAAGTAATCATTTATTATGAGAAACCGAAACATTTTAATATATTTTATCGATTATTATTTCACAGCCAGCCGTTCAAAGTCTATATCGCCTGAACCAGACTTGTGCTGGTTGAACTTTCTGACGGTGCCTTTCAGGGAGATATCACCTGAGCCGCGCAACTCACATTCGACGGCCTCACAGTCTTCCCTGAAGTCTGCATTGATATCGCCAGAGCCCTTTAATGACAGTTGTGTTTTCCTTGCCCGATGCAGTCCCAGACTGATATCACCCGAGCCGACCAGAGTGACAGAAGCCTCCAGGGCATCCAGATGACTCAGGGAGATATCACCAGAGCCAATCAGTTCCACGTCACAATGGTCACAAATAATGCTCTTCATATCAATGTCACCTGAACCGCGGAGAATGACATCCATACGGTCAGTGTCTATCTGATCCTGAGCCTCGAAGTCACCCGAGCCGTTCAGACGGATACTCGTCAGATCTGGCGAGGTCACATAGACCGTCAGACCGTCATCCTCATCAAAAGAGATGTTGACCAGATGGATCTTCCCACGATTACGGATGGTCAGCGTCTTGCCTTCCACATCAGTAAGGATGTTATCTACTGCTTCTTGGGGACCCCTGACTTGAACCGAGAAACTATCGGCCTGTGTATAACAGACACGGGGACTGCCACTGATCTCTATTTCCTCGAAACCTTTCAGAGGTCTGGTTTCTGACACCTTAGGGCCGTTGGATAGGATTCTCTGCGATTTCCACTCACCCATGCATGAAGTCAATCCCAATGACATAGCCAGTACGACCGTATTGGCCAACAACAAACTCTTTACATTCATCTTTTTCATTTTCTGCTTTTTTAAACCTTTCTGTCCGTTAGACGTAACCAACAGGAGAAAAGTTGCAAGGATACAGAAAAAAACTATGCCAACGGAAGATCCACCCAGAAAGTGGAGCCCTTGCCTATCTCAGACTCCACGCCCATATTGCCCCCCAGACTCTGCACATGAGACTTCGCCACAGACAGTCCGAGACCCGTACCTGGGATATATTCATCCAGTTTGACAAAACGTTCAAAAATACGCTGCTGATCTGACGCCGAAATACCCTTGCCTGTGTCGGTCACCCAAAGGTGTACTCGGTTATTATCCATCAAGTCATAGCCAATACGAATACTACCTTCTGTAGTGAACTTCACGGCATTCTGCATCAGATTGTCAATCACTTCATAAAGTTTGTCACGGTCGCTCTCAATCATTAACTGCTTCAGGGCACACTGAAGCGTAATTGGTATATTAGTGGTCGGTTGATAGGTGTCTATCATCTGCTGGAGCAGTTGGTTTAGGTCGACACGGGCCAACAACAGACTCTTGGCACCAGCCTCTATCTTCGACATACTCACCAAACCGTCGATGATGTGCAGCAGTTTTTGGTTATTGTTCTGGATCTCTGTGATGAGTTGGCTACGTTCCTCTTCGTCCTGTACAACAGGCAACAGGTCTGCAAAACCAACAATAGCATTCAGCGGCGTGCGGATTTCATGACCCATATTAGCCAGGAAGGCCGTCTTCAGACGGTCACTCTCTTCAGCCTTGTTTCTGGCAGCCACAAGAGACGCCATCAATTCTTTACGCTCATCTATCCGTTGTGAGGTACCGACAATCTTAGTCGGCCGGCCATCTGCATCGCGGTCTACAATCGTAGCATAACTTTCCTCCCAATAGGAAATACCAGACGCCTTGTCTACAACTTGATACTCTTGATGATAGAAATCGGTGCGTCCTTCACAGATATCATTGAAAGCCTTGCTCACATGATCAACATCAGTAGGAGCAATAAAGCCCAATGCATCTTGATAATTCTCATTGGGGGCTGGCACATAATTATTAGAACCGTCCCGATAATCCTTCTCATAGAGAAAAGACATGGTCTCTGAGTCATATCGCCACACGGCAATTTTCATGGCCTTAAGGACAAAGTCATACTCTACGTTTCCTTTCCTGATTTTATCGAGCGCCTCCAATTCGCCCTGAAGCCGCTTTCCAGAACGTCGCTGAACAAAGATCAAAATAAGCAGAAGGACCAACAGTAGCACACCGGCACCCCATTGGAGGATGATTACCCATGTACTTTCCGTGTGAGCATATAACAAAAGACTAGTCATAACCAATTTATTGGCCACAAAAGTACGAAATTAATTTGAAATACTTCATCATATCATGACGAATTTTAGTAAAATGCAATGATTTTTATTTGATTAACAGTCCAAAACGCTGTTATTTGGCCAACTTATAGTATCTTTGCACACAGAATTCCACACATTGTCCGGTCTGTATACGGGCATGCAAGAAATACTATTAATGGAACAGAATTTTGAATTGATCGCCAAAACGTTTATGGGACTGGAACCTGTACTGGCGAAAGAACTGACCCAACTGGGGGCTAATGATGTAAAGATTGGTAGACGAATGGTTTCGTTTACAGGTAACAAGGAATTGATGTACCGTGCCAACTTTCAGTTGCACACTGCCATCAGAATCCTGAAACCCATCCGGCACTTCAAGGCAAAATGTGCGGATGATGTCTACGAAGAAATCAAGAAAATAGACTGGACTGCATATCTCGATGACGACAAGACCTTTGCCGTCGACTCTGTAGTGTTCTCTGAGGAGTTCCGCCACTCGAAGTTTGTATCCTATAAAGTGAAGGATGCCATCGTCGACCAGTTCAGAGAGAAGACCGGCAAACGGCCGAACATCTCAGTGGCGAACCCGGATCTCCGTCTGAACATTCACATCGCAGAAGATGACTGCACCCTGAGCCTTGACTCCAGCGGTGAGTCCCTACACCGTCGCGGATATCGCCAGGAGAGTGTCGAGGCGCCTCTCAATGAAGTGCTCGCAGCCGGCATGATTCTCCTTTCGGGTTGGAAGGGCGACACAGATTTCATCGATCCCATGTGCGGTTCTGGCACCATTCTCATCGAAGCAGCCCTTATCGCCAAGAACATGGCCCCGGGGTTGTTCCGCAAAGAATATGCTTTTGAGAAATGGCCAGACTTTGATGCCGACCTGTTCGACGAAATCTATAACGACGAGAGCCAAGAGCGTGAGTTTCAGCATCATATATACGGCTACGACGTCGATGTCAAAGCCGTCAACACGGCCCTCCTTAACGTGAAGGCCGCTGGTCTGAGCAACGACATCACCATTAGGCAACAAGACTTCAAAGATTTCACCCAGCCATCCCACAGGAGCATCATAATCACCAATCCCCCTTACGGAGAGCGCATCTCCACACCTGACCTTCTAGGCACTTATAAGATGATTGGTGAACGACTCAAACATGAGTTCAAAGGCAACGATGCCTGGATCCTCTCCTACCGTGAGGAGTGCTTCGAGCAGATTGGTCTCAAGCCCAGCATCAAGATTCCTCTCTATAACGGCAGCCTGGAATGTGAATTCCGCAGATACCAGATGTTCGACGGCAAACTAAAGGACTTCCGTCACGACGGTGGTATCGTGAAGACCGACGAGGAAAAGCGGCAGATGGCTCAGAAACACCGCTTTAAGAAAGAGCGCGAGTTTAAACAGCGACTTGAAGAGACCGAGCAGAACGAGGAAGGCGACATCCGCAGTTTCACCTTCCACCGCCATGAGTTGGGAGAACGGAAGATGCGCGACGACCGGAGAGACCATGAATACCGCGAAGACAGGAAAGACTGGAAGGATCGCAAGGACCGCAAGGACCGCGATGACCGGAAATTCAAGAGAGACCGTAAAGACCGTTTCGACAGAAGTGACAAAAATCCAAGACCGGGCAAAGGAAAAGGATTTGATAAGAAGAAGAACAGGAGGTTTGACGATGAAGAAGATTAAGTCCTTATTTGCTTTTCTGATGATGGCAGCCCTCTCCACCTCCCTGTCTGCACAAGACAAACTCTTCACCCTCGAAGACTTGAACTTCGGCGGTACGAATTACCACAACATGCAGCCCAAGAACATGTGGCTGACATGGTGGGGAGACCAACTGATTCAGACCGATGTGGAGGCATGTTACACCATCGATGCCAAGACCGGCAAGAAGGCCACCCTCTTCACACTTGATGAGGTCAACGAATGGGCAAAGAGCGATGATGAGCGCTATGTACGCCACCTGATGAACGCCACGTTCCCCTACCCCGACAAACCCATCGTCCAGGTCGGTAACCGCCATGCCGTCATACTGGTGGATTTCAAGCAGAAGAAGATCGTCTGGCAGGACAGTATCTCTGGACAGACGGCCAACGACTGGAATGCCACCTCCAAAGCCACAGCCTATGTGGAAGACCACCAACTCTTCGTGGTGGATGCCGAGGGACAGAAGCACCAAATCTCCACCGACGGTTCACGAGAAATCGTCTATGGACTGTCCGTACACCGCAATGAGTTCGGCATCGAGAAAGGCACGTTCTGGAGCCCCGATGGCCAGCACCTGGCATTCTATCGTATGGACCAGAGCATGGTGGCCGATTATCCTCAGGTAGACATCTTCCCCCGAGAGGCCACGTATGAGCCGGACAAATATCCTATGGCTGGGATGACGAGCCACAAGGTGACTGTGGGCATCTATGACTTGCAGACCGACAAGACCGTCTATCTGCAGGCTGGCGATCCCACCGACCGTTATTTCACGAACATTTCATGGAACCCTGACGGCAAGACCATTTATATGTTTGAACTGAACAGAGCCCAGAACGACTGTAGGCTGGTTTCCTACGATGCCGCGACGGGAGAGAAACTTGCAGAACTTTACCGTGAGACCAGCGACAAATACGTGGAGCCTCTGCATCCCATCCTGTTCCTGCCCTGGGATGCTACCAAATTCATTATGCAGAGTCAGAAAGACGGCTACAACCATCTTTACCTCTTCGATGCCGCCGGCAAGGAACTGAAGCAGATCACCAAAGGTGAATGGGTAGTCATGGAGGTGCTGGGTTTCAACAAGAAGCAGAAGACCATCATCTTCAAAGCCAACAAGGAACATCCCCTGCACCACCGGCTTTACAGCGTCAGCATGAAGGGAGACATCAAACAACTGGAGACGGTAGACGGTGTTCATAACGCAATACTGTCTCCTTCGGGCAACTTCTTGATTGACAGGTTTTCTACGCCTACGAGGCCACGAGTCATCGACGTCGTGGATATCAACCAGAAGACCCCACACCATACGAACCTGCTGGATGCAGAAGACCCCTGGACTGGTTACCAATATCCCATCTTTGAGTGCGGCAGCATCAAGGCTGCGGATGGGGTGACCGACCTCTATTACAGAATGGTGAAGCCCGCAGACTTCAACCCCGACCAAAAATATCCGACGGTGATTTATGTCTATGGCGGTCCTCACGCCAACAATGTCCAGGCCTCCTGGCACTGGGCTTCACGCAGTTGGGAGACCTATATGGCACAGAAAGGCTACATCGTCTTCATCCTCGACAATCGTGGCAGCCAGTACCGGGGCCGCGACTTCGAGCAGGCCACCTTCCACCAACTCGGACAAATTGAGATGCAAGATCAGATGAAGGGTGTTGAATACCTACGTACCTTATCTTATATAGATATGGAGCGTCTGGGTGTCCACGGCTGGTCGTTCGGAGGCTTTATGACCATCTCACTGATGATCAACTATCCCGATGTGTTCAAGGTTGGCGTGGCCGGAGGCCCCGTCATCGACTGGAAATGGTATGAGGTGATGTATGGTGAGCGCTATATGGGAACCCCAGAGACGAATCCCGAAGGCTATGCCAAGACCAGCCTCATCGACAAGGCGAAGGACTTGAAAGGCAAACTGCAGATCATCACGGGTTACAACGACAACACCGTCGTGCCCCAGCATTGCCTCTCCTTCCTCGATGCCTGCATCAAAGCCGGCACACAACCCGACTTCTTCGCCTACCCTGGCGAGGAGCACAACATGAGAGGTCATGCCAGCGTCCATCTGCATGAACGCATCACCCAATACTTCGAAGACTACTTAAAGTAATCATAAAGTTCAAAGTTTAAAGTTCAAATTTCAAAGATGAAGATATTATTGTTAGGCAGCGGCGGACGAGAGCACGCCCTCGCTTGGAAAATCGCTCAGAGCAGCAAGTGTGAGAAACTCTTTATCGCCCCAGGCAATGCCGGGACCAGCAACTGTGGCGAGAACGTGGCCATGAAGGCCGACGACTTCGACGCCATCAAGGACTTCGTGGTCGAAAAGGATATCAACATGGTGGTTGTAGGCCCCGAAGACCCGTTGGTGAAGGGCATCTACGACAACCTGAAAGCAGATCCCCGCACGAAGGATGTGCCAGTGATCGGTCCTTCAAAGGCCGGCGCCGTGCTTGAAGGCTCGAAGGACTTCGCCAAGGGCTTCATGCAGCGTCACAACATCCCCACAGCCCGTTACCAGACCTTCGACGGCGAGCATCTGGAGGAAGGACTGAAGTTCCTTGAGACCCTCGAGGCTCCCTACGTGTTGAAGGCCGACGGTCTCTGCGCCGGTAAGGGCGTGCTGATCCTCCCCACCCTCGACGAGGCCAAGAAAGAACTGAAGGAGATGCTGGGCGGCATGTTCGGCAACGCTTCTTCACAGGTGGTCATTGAGGAATTTATGAGCGGCATCGAGTGTTCCGTCTTCGTCCTCACCGACGGCCGGCACTATAAGATTCTGCCCGAGGCCAAGGACTACAAGCGTATCGGAGAGCATGACACAGGTCTGAATACCGGCGGTATGGGCAGCGTCACCCCTGTACCCTTTGCCACCAAAGAGTGGATGCAGAAGGTGGAGGACCGTATTATCCGTCCTACGGTAGAGGGCCTTGCTGCCGAAGGCATTGACTATAAGGGCTTTATCTTCTTCGGACTTATCAATCGCACCAACACGCCAAGCCATGAGCCAGAACCCTACGTGATCGAATATAACTGCCGTATGGGCGACCCGGAGACAGAGAGCGTCATGCTGCGCCTGAAGAGTGACATCGTAGACCTCTTTGAAGGTGTGGCAGCCGGCGACCTCGACAAGCGCACCATCGAGTTCGATCCCCGTGCAGCCGTCTGTGTGATGCTCGTCAGCGGTGGTTATCCACAGGCATACAAGAAAGGCTATCCCATCAGCGGCATCAACGACGTCGAGGGCTCCATCGTATTCCACAGCGGTACCGCCCTGAAAGACGGAGAGGTGGTCACAGCCGGCGGACGAGTCATCGCCGTCTCTTCCTACGGCAAGGATAAGGCCGAGGCCTTGCAGAAATCCTTCGAGGAGGCTCAGAAGATCCAGTTCACCGACAAATACTTCCGTCGCGACATCGGCGCAGACCTTTAAGGAGAAGGTTGGAAGGTGAAAGAAATAAGGTGAAACGAATTCAGAATAAAACAGCCGAAAGCCGCCGCACACTTCCCATAGCCATGTTATATGGCATGGCCGTATGGGCAGTGGCAGGTCTTTTCCAACAGGCATGGTGGGTGCAGTTCGCATGCTTCATTCTGTCTGCACTGCTAGTGATGCGGATTAACAGCGAGAATCTGCTGATTCGCATCTATAGCCGTTCGGTTTCCGTAGCCTTCATCTTCCTGTCATGTGCTGCTGTTTTTCTGTTTCCATCGTGGACAGGCAGCGTCGTCCAATTATGCTGCATCGCCGCCTTGACACTTCTGTTTGAATGTTACCAGGATGACACCTGTGTCGGAAAATCTTTCTACGCCTTCCTACTGTTAGGCATTGGCACGCTATTCGACGCCAACGTTATCTTCTACCTTCCCTTATTATGGCTCATCATGAAGGTCATCGTGTATGCCCTCTCCTGGCGTACATTTCTAGCCTCATTATTAGGTCTGCTTACACCTTACTGGTTCTTGTGTGGATGGTTGTTATGGCAGAAAAACGGAGACTTTCAAGCAATTGTCCACATGTTTGCTGTGCAGAACATCCTGCAATTCCCCTTTGGTTACGACGCTGTTCCACTGTCTAACCAACTTTTCATCGCATTCACATGCTTGCTGATGATTATCGGCAGTTTCCATTTCATACAAAGCAGTTTCCGCGATAAGATCCGCGTACGGCAGATTTACTACGGTTTTATGACTCTGGGACTGTTCTCGTTAGCACTCCTCATCCTTCAGCCACAGAACGAGTTAGCCTATCGTATGCTCATCTTCGCCACTAGCCCGCTGATAGGCCATTACTGGGCATTGACTAACTCCCGTTTCTCAAACGTGATTTTCTGCATCCTGACTGTCGCACTCCTCATCCTCACTGCCGCCAACCTATGGATGCCATCATTACTTTCCTGACACAGTACGGCTACTGGGGTATGCTGGTGGCCGCCTTCCTGGCTGGCAGCATCTTTCCGTTCTCCAGCGAGGCAGTTATGATTGGGCTCATGGCCACCGGCCTCGATCCATGGCTATTAATGGTCTATGGCACCATCGGCAATGTCTTGGGCAGTATCGTCAACTACTGTCTCGGACGGATGGGTCGGATGGAATGGATCGAAAAGTACCTACATGTAAAGAAAGAAGACCTCGATAAAGCCCATCGCTTCATGGCTGGTCGTGGCTCATGGATGGGATTCTTCGCTTTTCTCCCCGTCCTCGGCAGTGCCATCACCATCGCACTCGGCCTGATGCGTTCAAACATCGTCATCACCTTCATCGCCATCACCCTCGGCAAAATATTCCGTTATCTGATACTCATCTACGGCGCAGGACTATTCATGTAACGTTAATAAATGTAGAGCGATAGCAAATTCTTTACACTACACTCTTCACTCTTCACTTTTTTTCGTACCTTTGCACCACATTTAAGCATTTAACGTTAAAAAAGCATATCGATTCAATGAAACAATTCAAACTGGTGGACAATGTCCTCGGATGGCTCTCATTTCTGATTGCCGCCTTCGTCTATTGCTCCACAATTGAGCCAACAGCCTCATTCTGGGACTGTCCGGAATTTATCACTACTGGTTACAAGATGGAAATCGGCCACCCGCCGGGGGCTCCTTTCTTCATGTTGACGGCTAATCTCTTCTCGCAGTTTGCCAGCGACCCGACGCAGGTGGCGAAGATGGTGAACATCATGAGCGCCCTGCTGTCGGCAACGTGTATCCTGTTTCTGTTCTGGAGTATCACCCATCTCACGCGCCGTCTGCTCATCTCCGACTGGGATGAGTTGACATTGCCGAAACTCATCACCATCGAGGCTTCCGGCCTGGTGGGAGCGTTGATCTATACTTTCAGTGATACCTTCTGGTTCTCTGCCGTCGAGGGTGAGGTCTATGCCTACTCTTCGGCGCTGACGGCCATCGTGTTCTGGCTCATCCTGAAATGGGAGGATGTGGCCGACGAACCGCACAGCGACCGCTGGCTCGTGCTCATCATGTATATCACCGGACTGTCTATCGGCGTCCACCTGCTGAATCTGCTTTGCGTGCCGGCCATCGGTCTGGTGTACTACTATCGCCGATTCCCCGATGCCAACCTAAAAGGCTCGCTGGTGGCCTTAGGACTCTCTGTCGTGATCCTAGGAGCGGTGCTCTATGGTGTCGTGCCAGGTATCATCACCGTCGGTGGTTGGTTTGAGTTGTTCTTCGTCAACACCCTCGGCTGTCCGTTCAACACGGGTGAGATCATCTATATTTTCCTGCTCATCGCCATCGTTATCTGGGCTGTTTATGAGACTCAGACTCAGAAGCACAGCGTGAAGGTGCAGAACATTGCGTTCATTCTCTCGCTCGGCATGTTGGGTGTCCCCTTCTACGGCTGGGGATGGTCGGCATTCTTCATCGGCATCATCGTGCTGGCAGCCGTCTGGTTCGGTCTGAATTTTAAGAAGGAGAAGCAACTGTTTGTCACAGCCCGTGCCAAGAACACCATCCTGCTTTGCATGCTGATGTTGATGGTGGGTTATTCGACCTACGCCGTCATTGTGATCCGCTCATCAGCCAACCCGCCGATGGACCAGAACTCGCCAGAGGATATCTTCACCCTGGGCGACTATCTCGGACGTGAGCAGTATGGTCAGCGCCCGCTGTTCTACGGACAGGCCTACACTTCGCAGGTGGCTCTCGAGAGCGACGGGAAGTACTGCCGTCCTGTGATGACCAAGGGCAAGCCCGTCTATCAGCGCAAGGAGAAGGCCTCTGCCGACGAGAAGGATTCTTACTTCGTAGTCCGTACGAAGGATGAGTACAAGTATGCACAGAACATGCTTTTCCCTCGAATGTATGATGCTGGTCACGCTGCCGCCTACGAATCGTGGATGGGTGGTGTCGACGGCACGGAGGTACCTTACGACCGTTGTGGAGAACCCATGACCGTCAAAGTACCCTCGCAGTTGGAGAATATCCGGTTCTTCCTCTCCTACCAGTGTAATTTCATGTACTGGCGCTACTTCATGTGGAACTTTGCCGGTCGTCAGAACGACATTCAGGGCAATGGTGAGATGGAGCATGGCAACTGGATTACAGGTATCCCATTCATCGACGACGCCCGTTTAGGCAATCAGGATCTGCTACCCGATGAACTGAAGGAGAACAAAGGACATAATGTCTTCTACTGCCTGCCGCTGATTCTGGGTCTGTTAGGTCTCTTCTGGCAAGCCTGGTACACCCGAAAGAAGAAGGTCGTGGTCAACGGCTCTGAGAACACGATTGACGATCCCATTGGCATCCGCCAGTTCTGGGTCGTATTCTTCCTTTTCTTCATGACAGGTTTGGCCATCGTCATCTATCTGAACCAGACGCCGATGCAGCCCCGTGAACGCGACTACGCTTATGCCGGTTCCTTCTATGCCTTCGCCATCTGGTGCGGCATGGGTGTGGCAGCCATCATAGAATTTTTAAGGGAAAAGGCAAAAGTGAATAGTGAAAAATTTGCTACCGCCATGGCTGCCGTTGTAGGTGTTGCATGTCTGCTCATCCCCATCCAGATGGCTTCGCAGACCTGGGACGATCACGACCGCTCCGGCCGTTATTGCTGCCGTGATTTCGGACAGAACTATCTGATGACGCTTCAGGAAAAAGGCGACCCCATTATCTTCACCAATGGCGACAATGATACCTTCCCTCTCTGGTATAATCAGGATACGGAAGGTGTGCGTACCGATGCCCGAGTCTGTAACCTCTCTTATCTACAGACCGACTGGTACATCGACCAGATGGTTCGTCCTGCTTACGACTCCCCGTCGCTGCCCATTACCTGGAAACGTCTGGAATACTGTGCCGGTACGAATGAGTATGTGCAGGTCGATCCCTCGCTGAAAGAACAAGTCATCCAACTCTATCAGGAGCATCCCGAGGACGCCTCCAAACAATTTGGCGACGAGCCCTTCGAATTGAAGAACATTCTGAAATACTGGGTACGCTCTACCGTGAAGGATTTCCATGTCATACCCACAGACACCGTCTATGTCACCATCGACAAGGAGGCTGTCCGTCAGAGTGGCATGATGATGGCCGCCGACTCCATCCCCGACCGCATGGTCATCTCGCTCAAAGGCAAGAGTGCCCTCTATAAGGGCGACCTGATGATGCTGGAGATGATTGCCAATGCCAACTGGACACGCCCCATCTATGTAGCCTTGACCGTCGGTTCGGAGAACTACATGAACCTCGGCGACAACTTCGTACAAGAAGGACTGGCTAACCGTATTACCCCGTTCACCACGAAAGGAGGCGGAGCCAAGAACTTCGATACGCAGAAGACCTACGACAACGTCATGAACAAGTTCAAGTTCGGTGGCGTCGATAAGAAGGGGATCTACCTCGACGAGACAGTCATGCGTATGTGCTACACCCATCGTCGCCTCTTCGCCTCACTGGCAATGAATCTCATCTCCGAGGGACAGATTGATAAGGCCAAGAAGGTGCTCGACAAATGTGAGAAGGAACTGCCTGACTACAATGTTCCGCACGATTATCAGAGTGGTTCTGTTGACTTGGCTCGCTGCTATGTTAGCACGGGCCAGCCCCAGAAGGCTCAGGATCTTATCAACATGCTTTGGCTGAAGTCAAGCCAGTATCTGGTTTTCTACCTCTCTTTCGACGGCGTTCGTTTCTCAAGTTCACAACACGACTGCCTCATCCACTTCTATATCCTTGAGCAACTGCTCAACGTACAGGATACCATCAGCAAGGAGCAGGCAGACAAGAAGGAAGAACAGTTGCGCCAAATGATGAGCATTTACCAATCCAAAGGCGGAGACTTGGAATAAATAGTAATATAAGGTGTTTATAGAGCAACCTGCCATATACTTGAGGTGGCTTTATCCGAAAGCCTACTGGAGAATGGACCGTCACGAGAAGGCCGTCTATCTGACCTTCGACGACGGTCCCATCCCCGAGGCGACTCCTTTCATCCTCGACACTCTTAAAAAGTTCGGTGTCAAGGCCACGTTCTTCATGGTGGGTGACAACGTACGCAAACACCCTGAACTCTACCAGCGCATCGTCGACGAAGGCCATCAGGTGGGCAACCATACCCACAACCACATCGTCGGCCTTACTCACACCATCAAGGAATACAGTTACAACGTGGAAAAGGCCAATGCCTATATCCACAGCCGCTACGTCCGTCCGCCCCACGGTTGGATGCGACTGGCACAGTATGCCTGGCTCAGCAGGAAGTACAAGATCGTCATGTGGGATCTCGTCACCCGCGACTACTCGAAATGGATGACGGCAGACGACGTTCTTAATAATATAAAGAGGTACACGCGTAATGGTTCCATCATCACCTTCCATGACTCCCTGAAGAGTATCGACAAACTACGTACAGCCCTGCCCGCCTCACTCCAATGGCTGCAAGACCAGGGCTACTCTTTCAAAATCTTCCCCTAATCCCCCTAAACACCCTAATCCCCCTAATATCCCTAAAACCCCTAATATATTATAAAATGAAAAAATTACTAACAATCGGCTTATTCACAGCCACTTTTACAATGACAACAAATGCTCAACCCCAACTTCGTGCCGATAACATCGACGAAGTGCTCAAGGCCATGACCCTTGAAGAGAAAGCCAAACTACTCGTTGGCGGTGCAAACAACTTCTTCGGCACAGGCGCCGTCGTAGGCGGTGAAGCCGACCTCGTAGCCGGTGCCGCAGGTACCTCTCCCGCTATCCCACGCCTCGGCATCCCAGCCACCGTCCTTACCGATGGCCCTGCCGGCGTACGTATCGACCCCACCCGTAAGGGTACCGACAAGACCTACTACGCCACAGCCTTCCCCATCGGCTCCTGTCTCGCCTCTACGTGGAACACCGAACTCGTCAGCAAGGTAGGCGAGGCTATCGGCAACGAGACCAAGGAATACCGCTGTGACGTGATCCTCGGTCCTGGCATGAACCTGCATCGCAATCCCCTCTGTGGACGAAACTTCGAGTATTATTCCGAAGATCCCTTGCTGACAGGTAAAATCGCTGCTGCTTATATCAATGGTGTGCAGAGTCAGGGGGCTGGCGTTTCGGCCAAGCACTTCGCCGTGAACTCTCAGGAGACAGACCGTACGGCGGTTGACGAACGAGTATCTCAACGAGCAGCCCGCGAACTCTACCTCCGTGGTTTTGAGATTGCCGTCCGTGAGAGTGATCCCTGGACCATCATGGCCTCCTACAATCAGGTCAATGGTCAGTACTCGATGGGCAACCACGACCTGCTCACGAAGATCCTGCGCGACGACTGGGGCTATAAAGGTATCGTGATGACCGACTGGATTGGTATCCGTGAGGGTCTGGAAACCATCAGCGAGGTACATGCTGGCAACGATCTCATGGAGCCTGGACAGCCCGCACAGGTAGAGGAGATCATCAAGGGTGTGAAGGAAGGCAAACTCGATATTGCCGACGTCGATCGTAATGTTCGCCGTATGCTCGAATACATCGTGAAGACCCCGAGTTTCCACCAATATCCCGCTTCTAACGCTCCTGATTTCAAGGCCCATGCCGCCATCACCCGTCAGAGTGCTGCCGAGGGCATCGTCCTCCTCAAGAACAACGGCGTCCTGCCTTTCCGCACAGAAGGTAGTCTCTCACCTCTTACCTCTCACCACTCACCTCTCATCAAAACCGTCGCCCTCTTCGGTGAGAACTCCTACGACTTCCTGAGCGGCGGTACGGGTTCCGGCTGTGTTCATCCTCCTTACGTGGTGGATATGCTTCAGGGCCTCGAGAACGCTGGCATCAAGTCGAGTGCTACCCTCACGGACATCTACCGTAAGTATATCGACTATGCGAGAATCAAGTTCCAGGCCGAGCGTCATCCCGCCAAGTGGTTCCAGACCGAGTATATGGGTCAGCAGAAATATCCCGAGATCAGCCTCTCCCCCATCGCCATCGGCAAGGAAGTGCAGGCTGCCGATGCTGCCATCATCACTATCGGCCGTCAGGCTGGTGAGGGCATCGACCGCGACATCGACACCGAGTTCAACCTCATCCCCGAGGAGCGCTCACTGATCGTTGACGTCTGCAACGCTTTCCACGCAGAAGGGAAGCCCGTCATCGTCATCATCAACTCCGGCTCCGTCATCGAGACTGCCTCATGGAGCAGTTATCCCGATGCCATTCTCTGCGCCTGGCAGCCTGGTATGGAGGGCGGTAACAGCATCGCTGACCTGCTCACAGGCAAGGTGAACCCTTCTGGCAAACTCACGATGACCTGGCCCATTGCTGCCACCGACCACGCCTCAACGAAGAACTTCCCCGGCAATATCGATGACTACTCCTTCCAGATGATGGTCGGCAACAAGATGCCCATTCCCGGTCACGCTTACACCAATCATGAGGAAGACATCTACGTGGGCTATCGCTATTTCGACACCTTCAATCGCGAGGTAGCCTATCCCTTCGGCTTCGGTCTCAGTTATACCACCTTCGAGATGTCAAAGCCCGCGGTCAAAGCCAAGGGTAACTCCGCCGTTGAGGTCTCAGTCACCGTTAAGAACACGGGGACTGTGGCAGGTAAGGAGGTCGCTCAGGTCTATGTCACCGCTCCAAAGGGTCGTCTGGAGAAGCCCGCACAGGAATTGAAGGCCTTCGCCAAGACCCGTGAGTTACAGCCCGGTGAGAGTCAGACGCTGACGATGACCATCCCCGTTCGCGACCTCGCCTCGTTCGACGAGGCTGGTTCTCAGTGGCTTACCGAGGCTGGCACCTACACCTTCCGCATTGGATTCTCCAGCCGCGACATCAAGGCCTCGCTCCCCCTCGCCCTGAAGGAATACACCGAGAAGACCACCAATGCCCTCGCTCCCCAGCAGGCCCTCAACCTGCTGAAGCAATAAAGTAGCATAACATACCTACAATACGGATAAAAGAGCCACCACGTGATGGCTCTTTTATCTTGCCATCCTGCACTGAGGCCCTGTTTATAAGGTATGCAGAGGATTTATCCTGCACTGCATCTTGCACTTGAAGGAGATCTATCTTGCACTTGAAGGAGACCTATCTTACACTCAAAGGAGATCTATCTTACACTGAAATGACACGATGATATGTTTCTGTAGAAGAAATGACCAGAGTTTCAAAATCAGTTCCAATATTTGAAACCGTCGGTTCCAAGCATTGGAACACTTAGTGCCAGCCTTTGGAACACCCGGTTCCAACTATCGGCACTCACAGTACCGCCTATTGGAACCGAATGAAGAACACGGGATACGATGCTAGATACGGTGCAGGATACAACACAAAATATGGTGCAGGATATAGTGCAGGATACAGTGCAGGATAACTACCCGAAAGTCCCATAAACACAGGCAAAGTGCAGGATAAGCAGGATAAAACAAGACCTATGCTTATAGCCAGAGACTTGGTGTTTATTTGTTTTATCTTGGTAGTTATACTCAAACGTTTTCATGAGATTTTCGCGTATTAGCGGTACAACGTAAGAAAGAAGTTCGTACCTTTGCACCATCAAACAAAAATAAAAGGTAAAAACTTAAAAAGTAACAGCTATGAGTAAGAAATTTGTAATCGGAGACCGTTTGAAGGATGAGTGGATTTCAGTCTTGGACACTGAGAAGAAGAAACTCGAGTTTACCAACCACCTGGCCAGCGCCAAGGAGTATCTGCTCGAAGAGGATGCCCAGCAGAACCTTCAGGAACTCCAGGAAACAGGCTACTTCAGCGACCTGCAGATCTACATGAAGGAAGACAACAAGGCCTACAAGGTGGGCGAAAGAGACTCCTTCCAGTCATAAAGAAAACCGCCAAACTCGAGTTTGGCGGTTTTCTTATGATGGTCTTAAGGCTCGGTCAAAGCACCATTTCACGACAGAAGGCCATCGGCATAGCATCCCTAGCAATCTGATATTGAAAGGTTTATAGAAATAGTGGAGCACCTTATCCTGTTTCCTCATCTTCTCGAAGATTTGAGCATTTACCTCACGGAATGGTCTGCCTGTCTTAATGGCTTCCGCAGCATTAACGGCAGTCTCAATGGCAGGCCTGATACCCTCACAGGTAATACGATTGGCAAAGCCACCTGCATCGCCGATGAGGATCACGCGGTCGTTAAGCGGATAGTCGTTCTTCAGATAGAGGTAACACCCCCGCAACTTCCCTTCAGGAATCTGCTTCTCACGTAATATCCGCTTTCCCTTTTCGATAGTCATACTCACATCGCCATAGCCCACAGCATCAAACTCCTTGTTTGGGAAACGGTAGAAATACCCGTTGACATCATAATGCCTCGACATTGTGATTTCAATGGCATTGTCTGACGACTTATCCACATACTGCTCCACGAAAAGAATACCATTGTCACGTTTTCCTGCCAACTGCCGCCGGACAGCACTCGTTGATCCGTCGGCACCGACAAGATACTTACATTGAATTTCCTCGCCCGATTTCAGCGTAACGGACAGATAGCCATCACACTCTTTATAGTGTAAAAAAGCATCCTTCTGGAACCGTCCCCCCACGGACAGATATTGTTCAAGCAACTGATTGTCAAACACTTTCCGTTGAACAAGACGCAACTCCGAAGATGAATCAAACTCACAATGATGGTTATGATCTACGATGAGTTTCATCCGCCGGACACTATTGTAGTCATACTTGAAATCAGGGATGAGTTTCTCAAGCAACATCCATCCCTTAGGAGTCAGACCACCACCACAGGTTTTATCACGGGGAAAGGTGGCATGGTCGATAAGTAGGCACGAAACGCCCGCCTTCGCCAATAAATAACCGCAGACAGAACCGGCAGGACCGGCTCCTACTATTAACACGTCAGTTTTTCTCATAATCAAAAAATGATTCTAGGTAGGCGACAGAGATTCTTTCCAGGCATAAGAATGAAATAAAAAAGCAAGACTCACCAGTAACCTCCTGGATGATAGCCACAAACGAGACTGGTAAGCCTTGCATTAACAATAAAACAATTACATCTTATTCCTTACCAAGCAGGATCTTCATCATCTGAATGGCCGAATACGGAATCGGGGTACCAGGTCCGAAGATGCAAGCCACACCTGCCTTGTAGAGGAAGTCGTAGTCCTGTGCAGGGATGACACCACCGGCAGTCACCATGATGTCTTCACGCCCCAGTTTCTTCAACTCCTCGATGAGTTGCGGGATGAGCGTCTTATGACCGGCGGCCAGCGACGATGCACCGACGATGTGCACATCGTTCTCCACAGCCTGACGGGCAGCCTCCTCGGGCGTCTGGAACAGCGGTCCCATATCCACGTCGAAGCCACAGTCGGCATAGCCTGTTGCCACTACCTTTGCACCACGGTCGTGACCGTCCTGACCCATCTTGGCAACGAAGATACGCGGACGGCGACCCTCCTTCTGAGCAAACTCGTCGGTAAGGCGCTTGGCCTCCTCGAAGTCTTTGTCGTTCTTTGATTCTGAACTGTACACGCCTGAAATTGTTCTGATTACTGCTTTATAACGGCCTACGATCTCTTCGCAGGCATCTGAAATCTCACCCAGCGTACAACGCAACTGAGCAGCCTTCACAGCGAGGTCGAGCAGGTTGTTCTCACTCTTACGGCCCTCCTTGAAGTCACGAACACAGTCGGTAATCGCCTTCAGGGCAGCCTGGCAGGCGGCCTCGTCGCGAGAAGCGCGCACCTCCTTCAGACTCTCCTCCTGCTGCTTGCGCACAGCGGTGTTGTCCACCTCGAGGATGTCGATGGGATCCTCGTGCTCCAAACGGTACTTGTTGATACCGACGATCGTCTGTGTACCAGAGTCGATACGGGCCTGAGTACGGGCAGCAGCCTCCTCGATACGCATCTTCGGCAGACCGGTCTCGATGGCCTTGGCCATACCACCCAGTTTCTCAATCTCCTGAATGTGCTCCCAAGCCTTGTGAACCAGTTCGTTGGTCAGCGTCTCCACATAGTAGGAACCAGCCCACGGGTCAATCTGCTTGCAGACCTTCGTCTCGTTCTGGATGTAGATCTGGGTATTACGGGCAATACGGGCCGAGAAGTCGGTAGGCAGGGCGATGGCCTCATCAAGGGCGTTGGTATGCAGCGACTGCGTATGACCCAGCACGGCTGCCATAGCCTCGATACAGGTACGGCCCACGTTGTTAAACGGATCCTGCTCGGTAAGTGACCAACCAGAGGTCTGGGAGTGGGTACGCAGGGCGAGAGACTTCGGATTCTTGGCACCAAAACTCTTCACGATCTTGGCCCACAGCAGTCGGCCGGCACGCATCTTGGCAATCTCCATGAAGTGGTTCATACCGATAGCCCAGAAGAACGACAGACGCGGTGCGAAGGCATCCACATCGATACCGGCATTCACACCAGTACGCAGGTAGTCCATACCATCGGCGAGGGTGTAAGCCAACTCGATATCAGCGGTAGCACCAGCCTCCTGCATGTGATAACCTGAGATAGAGATGCTGTTGAACTTCTGCATCGTCTGTGAAGTATATTCAAAAATATCAGCGATAATTTTCATAGAGAATGCGGGCGGATAGATATAGGTGTTACGCACCATGAACTCCTTCAGGATATCGTTCTGTATAGTACCAGCCATCTCTTCCAACTGAG
>JAEEGL014060542.1_pt1 | contig 28919 bp, 15 predicted proteins | sample 9134231 | NCBI WGS metagenome assembly JAEEGL01 (sample SAMN16246548, study PRJNA631951) | gut metagenome | biome: gut microbiome; feature: rumen; material: fiber-attached | host: Bos | place: Iran: Karaj | collected 2018-10 | reverse complement strand
GGTATCCAGCTACACGAAACTTCACATGTTATACACGATGCTATTGGTATGATGATAAAACCATTATAATGATGGATGTTCGTGGTTTGGCATATTTCCATACAGATACATTATCATGGACTTATGAATCATATAAATCATCTGACACATCGAGTAGAGAAGATTTTGCATGGTGTGATAAAGGTGTTGCAGACACAAATAATAATCTGGCATGGTATAATCGAGAAACACAAACTTATACAACATACAATTTTCCAACATCAAACTATTATTCTTTATGCTGTTATGGTGAAGGAAAAATCTGGGTTGTTAACCAAGCTTATGTTTTCTCATTTGATGTAGAAACAGAAACATGGGATTCAGACTATACTCCAGTGCCATTTGGAACGCAGGTTAAGTATGTTTGTTATACCGATAATCTGTTATACGTCATATTGAATAATAGCAATAAACTTTGGGTATTTGAAACTCAACGTAAGAAGTTTGCTTATTTGATATTACCATGGACATTGGTTAATGATGGAGATATATTCATTACGATTGCAACATATCATCGATATGCATTTATGCAATACTGGTCATTTGGTATATTAAACTATGAAGGTTTATATAAGTATAACATCGGATACAAGATAATTCAATATTCGATTCCATTTAGTGAAGATTTATTGGATTATCACGAAAAGGATCCATGCTTAATACCAACACCATCATATTTGACATTTGAACAAGTTGATGATACTATTGATGCATCACCAATTGAATCAGGTAGTACCATTAAAAGTGCTCATGTCAATAAGAAAGACTATAAGACAATCAAAAAGATTCAAGTTATTTAAAGGAGGGATAACATGGATGAAAATATAAGACAGATGACCGAGTCCGATAAGTACATGGAATCTTTCTTAAATAATTTGCAAGATAAACATGCAGGTATCGGCAATATCTATGTTGCTCGAACTGTCGATAAAAATGGTAAAACTGTTGATGTCAAGTTTGGTAAGAATATGATGACCGACTATGGTATGCAACAGTTCTTCATTACCAAAAATAATTTTCCAAATAAATTATACATTGGATATGGATCGACATCAACATTATTCAATCATACATCACAACAGTTGGTTGAGCCATATGATGCATCATCAACATTAGTTGCAGAAACAAGAGACTATGCATATCCAATGTACTTTGATAAAGTATCTAGATTGATTACTTGTGTTTGTCGTGCATTACAAGTTAAATTCCCATTAAATATTTCTGGATTACCGGATGAAATAAGTATAACAGAATATGGCATTGGTACTGCATGGAATGCATTATGGACACATTCATGGGTATATGATACACTTGGTCGTTATGGTACTTTGATAAAGAGACCAGAAGAAGAATTGTACATCGATGTGTACTATTGTATGTCATACTATGAAGACTTGATTCGTGATAACTGGGCAAATGGTAGATATACTGTAATCACAACATTAAGTAGATTCTTTAATAGAATGACCGGTAAGATTGTTCGTTACCGTCGTGATAATAAAGGATGTGATGTTACATCAACAACATCAAATACTGCATTCCAAAATAACCAGATCACAAACTATCGTAATATATCCGATTTTACCATGATAAATACATGGAGTGGAACAGAAGCAACCGATTTGACAAATGGGTATTTCGATGGTTTCAGTGATTGGCATTCCGGTTTCTCTGTTATCGAGCATGAAAAGTTAACAACACCAGAACCAATCAATGCAATTGTAAAACCAAACGGTCATAAAGATGATTGTATCAGTAATTGTTTTGGTAAATTCAATCAAGAAAGTTTACCATTTACTCAAGCGGATATTATAAGTTGCAAACGATTCAATTATACAACAGGAGACTGGGATATCGTTGAACAGTTTGAGAATGATCCAGATAAATGGTATACTGAAACATTCTTACAAACATATCTGAATATGCCGATCTATTATACAAATAACCAAACAATTCTAACATTGTATTTGTATCAGAATCTCAAAACAGATGATCCAATAACTGCATTTGATTTGAATTTGGAAACAGTTTATGCTGCGGAAAAATATTGGGATAAGACAACATGGCACTTCTTATCTAATATTGCCCAAGTTCCAAATAATGATACAAATGAATACAACCACACAATGAACTGTCAAACTGCTCGTTATTATATAACAAATTCAAATTCAATTTCATTGATTCCTCACAGAACCAAACCGGGATTTGTATTGACTCCAATTTGTGGATCATTGTATAATAAAACCCCATTTACAAAAGCAGATGGTTGTTATGGCATAAAATGTCAATTTGCTAACAGTTCACCTGATTCACAATGGTATGTTTATGGCGATTTCATCTTCTCAATTAAATATAATAAGTATTATAGATTTTCTACAGTCAATAATCCATTTAGCTATATGACTGTAAATGCACATAACATGAATTGGGCAGGATATGGTGATTGGATTTTATGGTTACCAAATTATTATCGCGATAATAATGTAGTGTGCTATATGAATATGTCAAACTTATCAATAGCACCAACAATTATTGATAATCGTTTGACAGTTGATGGTAATAATAATCGAGAACATGCTTCATCATTATTCCTATTAAGCGAAACAGAAACCGGCTATATTGCATTGCAAGGTAGAAATTATAATACTGGATATGTTTATAATTTGAAAGGTGATGCTTCTACTAATCCAACATTACCAACACCAACACAATATGCAACAAAACAATTATGTTGTATTTGGGGTACTGAACGCATTGCATATATTGAATCTGCTGATACGAGTCATATTAAAATATATGAATTTGGTACAACTAATGATGTTGTTATGACAATGGATGTCCCAGATGGATTCACACCAGCATATATGTTTGGTCATACAAACTATTTGTGGTTGGTTAGTAATAACTCGTCCGTTGCTGCAAAATGTTATGATTTATTAACTGGAACTTCAGTGAATTGTAATGTTTCAATGTCATGGTTCTGTGATACCAATAATACATATTATATTAAAATGACTGCAGTTGAAGAATGTTTGGTAATTTATAGAAGTGATGCAAAATACTCCAGCCAATCAGGTGCTTGGTTCTATATTGAATTAAGTAATCCAGCAGTAGTACATAATTTTGATGCATTTAGTGAAATTAGTAGTTATAGAGACGATTATCCAGTTTATTTTAAATTATCAAAGCTTGGTAATACTATACTATTACATTTTGCCGTATCAAATTACTATAGTGATTCAACAGGCAACACTATATATGATTTTGGTCAGTTTTTGAAAAATAACCAAAATAAATATTTTGTGCGGGCAAATTATGATGATCGATATTATAGTGGAATTGTGTCATATGGTGATCAGTTTATTTGTGATATAAATGAAATAGTTCCAAAGGAATATTTCTTGCCTCATAAATTAATTGGTACAACTCCAACTGTTACTTCATTGAATAACTATGTCAATGTACGAAATAAACAGTTCTGGACTACCTTTACCAACATTACCGATTATCAGGGATTACCACCTGGAGACAAACAATAATAATGGTTACTTTAGTACCGGGGTAATCCCCCGGTACTATTTAATCATTAAAAACCAAATGTTAATTTTGGAGGTGATTTAATTGAATATTTTCAAGACAATCGAAGCTTACAAGAAAATTCCTTATTTACAAGGAAGAGAAGATCAACTCCGTGTATGCCGTGGTGTTTGGGTGTCTGGTATTCATACAGATCCATATACTATAGATGGAGTTATACATATACAAGCAGTTTCATCAAACCAGGCAGAAACTCGTGTTTATACTGAAACAACCGATCAGACTGGTTGGGATGGTCAAATAGCATTTACAGATTTTTATACTGGTAAATCATCCATAAAAACATATTATTCCGAAGATATCAATTTGCCAGATGAATTTACTTTAGCTATTACGGGTGTATATTCACAAGCATTTTCATATGTTGATTATATACAAACAACACGAAGAGAAGAAGATAAACCATATGTTCAAATTACTGATATTTTTGTAGAAGGAGAACCAACTGTCACAGATGGATATTATCCAGCATATGCAGATGGATCTTTAGAACAAGTTTTACATATTTTAGATTTTTCATCTAGTACATTAGAATATACTATTGGTGGTTAAGAAGGTGATTTAATTGAATTTCAAGTTGCATAATAATGATCAGATTCCAAAACATGTTGAACACTTTATTGAAACTCTTCCAAGACATCAAAAGTTTTCAAATGTTTATGAAATTACCGTTGAAGATAGAAATGGTAAAATACTTGATACCAAATATGGTGTTAATACAATAACTACTCGTGGATTCCAAAGAGAAATAAATGCTGAATGGAGTTATTGCAATTATATCATAATTGGTAAAGGAACAGGTACTACCACGATTAATGACACATTAATGTTTGAAGATATCCCAGGTATATATTCAATTGATAATACTCACTATGATTTGAGTAATACCTCGGGAATGACAAACACATATGATCCTGTTTCAAATTGCATGATCGGTAGAAGACTCACCGGATCATTTGTAATGGATTATGAAACAAAAAATGATGATGTATTAGAAGCAGATGGTCTTCCACATATAACCGAATTTGCGGAATTTGAATTAGATGGATGGAATGCTGGTTGGGATAGACCTTATAATCCTGCATCATATGCAAATTCAAATATCATGCACACCCATTGTTTGGTTTATGATGAAAATCACGATCCATCATATTTTGAAAAAATAAGAGGTACGAAAGTAACTGTAAAAATATATCGAGCAAATAAAATTGATTGTTCTTTATTTGATACTTTATGGAATCAAGGTATTTATTTATTTATCAGCCCAGCTTATATGGTCAAGGATTCAACTGGTGGCAGAAATAATACGAATGGAATAAGAATGTTAGGTTGTACAGGCAGTGTTCATTGTGGTAGAAATCGTACAGAAGATGATTATCCATTATACAAAATAAGAAACTCACGATGCGACTTTGGTGACAACTCAGATTTCTATAATCTATTAAGATGGTATAACTGGGGATATGGGCATTCTCAAGATGGATATGGTAATATTACAATGAACACTGGTGGCAATGGCAACTGGGGAACAGTTGCATTGTCGCCTTCTGGATATCGTAATAACATAACATTTCCAGAATACGTTCAAACTGATACAAACTTTGTTAAAGCCGGTATTGTATTCTTACACTATGAAAGATCATATCAAGTCGATGGTTACTGGGGTTACCGACACTGTCAAACAGGACAAAAAGCATATGCAAATGCAGTATTTGCATTCAAAAAGATAAACTTAACAGAACCTGAAGAAATGGAATTAGACTTCGCATATACTGATGATTTCTTACATCCACAATTCAGAAATATATTTGGTTTATCACATTATTATTACGATTGGCCAGTTTTATTAAAGCAGCAATTACCTTGTAATGATTTTCATCTGACATCTGTTAAGACATATAATTATCTTACAGATGATTGGGAAAATAAACAGTTTACAGATGATCCAGATTATGATTTCAGAAACCCAGAGAGAGCGGCTTGGGGCCATATGTTCTTATCAGGATTCAAGAATGGTGCAACATTTGATGTATATCTGAATGTCAATACTCAAGTTGCGATCGAAGCTTTCAATGAAATTAATATATTTGAAATCTACATGACTGACACTTATTGGGATTATACATCATTTGTCAAAGTTGAAGATCATCAGAATGTTCCGGCAGCATTACAGCATAAGAAATACATTATTAAGTATCCATCAACGAATGCCGGTAACAGTAGCGCCGGTATGGCTAAAACCGGTTTACATCCTCAAAGAGAAGTAAATAAACATGCAATTGTATTATCCGATCCAATTACTAAGATTGATACTCCAAAAGTTAATATGGTAAATTATGATCGATATAGCTACAAGAAAGTTTATGCCTCTGATGAAGGTTGGGCTTTCTGTAATGGTACATTGATTTATTTGGAATCCGATGATGGAACTGGTCATCCATATAGATACACTATAAATGTACCAGATACGGGAGATCAAGTTCATTCATGGGAATTAATAAAGTATACACCAAATCGAATCATTGTTTCAGATGCTCGACATAAAATGATTCCGACAGATGTAACAAATCCACGTGTTATAGTATATGAAATCGATTCAACACAACCAGAAGTGGATCCAAATACAACCGCGGTAATCTATTATGATCAAGATTTTATGTTTGGAGCAACATCACAACAAAATGAATATTTTGGTTTATGGTGTTATATATTATGCGATCCAAATACAAATAGACTGTATTTTGAAAGAAATGGTAGTATATATCTTATTGATTTAAATAATCATACACATAATATCACATCTATCACTGATTCATCATTACCAGATCCTTTTGTAATGAATAAAAACTACTGCGGTAGATTCTCTCCAATATTTGGAACGGATTACATCGTTGGTGTTGATTCGACATATAATGATGATTCTAATATTGGTTATAGAATATATGATGTTGCAAATCTTGAAACTGTTGGACATTTCTTAGTACCAAGAAATTATTCAAATTCTTTTGAAGTTCAACGTGTATTTGGATATCAAAATACAATATATGTGCAGGTAGTATTCGATGGAACATACCATATATTTACGTATAATTATAATACCGAAGAATTGGTTGATCATGAAACATGGTGCTGGAATTATCTGTATTTTAGAACTGATTATGTCAACATCCGTATGCTAAATGCTAAAGAAAATATGTTCTCATATGATAATGATGCATTTGTTGTTAACTGCTGTTCACGTTTAGGAGATGGATATAATAATGGAGCTCGTTCTATTATTATAGCTGCAGATGAACCAGAAAATCCGTATTTCTTCGATTATAATGGAACTGGTGATGATTATGCATATCATAAAACAAATTCATACATAACAATTGCACAACGTGGAATTCCATTTATTAAGAAATTTAATAACGGAAAAGATTGGATGGTAATGTTAAATGGCGCAAGTTGGCCGGGAGGAATATTATCAAGCAGACAAAATCAGCAGTATTATCATACCTCGTGCTCTTATGTATTCAACTTTGGATATATTAAGAATAAACAATTACATTCACCATCAAATCTTGATAGTCAATATGTTATTCCATTATGGAAACATCCTGCTGCTCCAACTGGATGCTTAGGTCCTGGCGAATGTTCGGATGCTAATAATAGATATGTTTATCATTTTAATAATAGCATATCATGGTTCTCGGAATCTTGTTTCTATAAAAATAAAGTATTAGTATTCACAACATTCGATCAACCTTTGTTAGTACCAATTGATACATTCTTATTCTACCGAATCAAAGGTACAACAAAGACACTTCAAGCGCACAATCATCCACGTAAATACAATACACATTCACATGGTTTGATTGTGGATATGATTGAAAACATGTAATTTAAATATTTACCGGGGATATTCTCCCCGGTAATATTTTAAAAACAGCGAGATAAATTTATTTTAAGGAGGTTTTATAATGACTGATTCTTTGAAAAAGTTCATTAATGGATTACCACCAGAACATCGAAAGTCAAATGTTTATCATATTATTTGTCAAGATAAAGATGGAAATATTACCGATGAAAAATTTGGTCTTAATATATTAACAAATACCGGTTTTAATTTAGAAATCCGACGAGTTAATTCAGCAGGCACAGACGGATCTAAAGCTTTTTTCGTTGGAAATGGATCTGGAACACCATCCACTGCAAATGACCAATTATTTGCACCGATAGGTATGAATGCAAAAGGTAATAGAGTTGGTGTATTTAGTTATGCCGTTGATTCATCCGATCCTAATGCCGGCGATGAACATTTAGTGACTTATGATTTACATAATACCTATGATGCGGAAACTAATATGCTGATCGGCCGAAGATTGTGTGAACGAGTTACATTGGACTATAACTACAGTTGGTGGGATACTGATATTGATATAACTGAATTTGGTGTAGGATATTTTATGGGATATCCTTCAAGTGCATGGGATCCACTAACACATGAATATCATTTAAATACACATTGTTTGATTTATGATGAAAATCATGACCCATCATACTTTACAAAACATCTGAATGAACAAGTCACAATAAATATGTATCGAACATCATGCATCAAATGTGATTTATTTGCTACATTATGGAGTGAAGGTAAATATTTATTTGTAAATCCCGCTTATTTGGTTCATGGATTTTTCCAAGATTGGACATCATCTGCTCAAGGTTATTCATGGCATGGACATACATGGCATCCGCCATTTGAATTGTCTATAGTATCTGGTAGATGCTTAAATGCTAAAGATTTTCCATTGTATCCTGTAGGGTTACCTAATAATTCTTACACCAATTATTATGACTTTGGATCTAGTTTGGATAAAGGATTCGGTGTTGATTCACGTGCATGGTTTACATGTTGTACTTGGAGTGCAACGCAAAATGGTGTTGCTGGATGTGCTGGTAGAATATTCAATACACAACATGCAAATGGTTGGAGAGATAATATGAATTGGGATAATTCATGTAATAATCCAAGTTCGAGACCAAATAAAATTGAAAATACCGATAGAAATAATGGTAAATATGGAATGACAATTTGCCATTCAGATGCCATAAATAAAAATGGTATAAGAACCGCATGTCAGATTTTCTGGTATGAATATAATAATCAGGAAACTCCAGAAGAACTTGTTCATTATTGTGCATTCACTGATGACTTCATGACTCCTAATTTCCGAAATATATTTGGCTTAGGAGCTGTAATTCCAAACTACAAAAAGTTTCAAGAAACACAAATTCCAGTTAATGATTTCCATATTACTGATTGTAAATCATATAATTATTTAACGGACGATTGGGATATTGATGAACAATTTGTTGATGATCCAACTGCAGATTTCAGAAATCCAGATTGTGCATTATGCGGAGAAATGATGTTAGATGAATTCAAAAATGGTAGATCGTTTTCTGTTTATCTAAATTCAAATCCATCTGCTATATTGGCATTTACTAATGGAGATACGGATGAAATCTATATGACAGACTCATATTGGGATGTCTCTTCATATGTATTGGTCGAAGATCATACAGATGTGCCAGTTGCTTTACAGCATAAAAAGTATATTATTAAATATCCGGCTCAATCTAGCTGGAAAGGCATTTATCCAGTAAGAGAGCATAGTCAGCATGCTTTAGTTCCGTCAACACCAATTACTGAAATCGATACAACTGTTCCATTGTATGATTATACCAATGAATATTCTGGTTATAATACAAAATTGACATATGCTTCAGATGATGGTTGGATTTATTGTGATGGAACATTGATTTATCCAGATTCTGATGATGGTACAGGTCATCCATATACTTATACTTTGACAAAACCTGCGTATAATGATAATGGCAATCAACCACCTACTGATATGGTACATTGTGCAAATCATAGAAACAGCATGCCATTTATGTATTATACAAAACATTCAATTGTTGAAGTTAGTGCATATACGTATATTTATAACTGGACAACATCAACAGATGTCAAAATGATTATGATTTTCCATCCAGATCCAGAACATCCTGATGTAAATCCTGAAACGACTAAACTGGTATATGGTGTCAATGATTTCTTCGGGCCATTTGGATTAATAAGAGCCTCTGATAATTATGTAACATTACAGAGTACATATGTCATGGATCAGTTTGGATTCAATTGTGATGAATTGAATGATAGATTCTATATACAAAGAGACAATACAATTGCGATGATTGATACAACTTCAACAACTGTTGGTATGGATATATTGCCATATGATGCAAATTCAAATTACATGACCAGAAGATGGTGTAGATATGGATTAATATATGGAACTGATTTAATTGTAACTGAACGATCATATGTTTATGATACAACAATCAAAAAGAATAAATTTGTATTCATGATATATGATGTATCAACAAAACAACCAGTTTCAACATTTGAATTACCTGTCGAAGCAAATCTGGATTTACATATGTTCTTTGGATACAAAAATCATATTTATATTCAAGGATATAAAGATGAAAAATATTATTTATTCATTTATAATTATCAAACTGGATCATGGTGTGCAAAACCAAATATTCTTTTGAACTTCACATATGCTTATAGCTATGATGTATATTCCAGAAAAACAAATCAAGTATATTATGATGATGAAGTATTTGTTGCAACAGCTTTTGCCCATATAAATAGAGATCAAAATGGTGATGCTGGTTGTCGAACATTTGCAATCTTTGCAGATGATCCACTTCATCCAGTTTATTTTGAAACACCGACAACAGATAACTGGTCACCATCATTCTCAAAGGGATATCAACATGGTATGCCACGAGTAAAGAAATTTGATAATGATAAACATTGGGTACTCATGCTTCAAGGCAGACTCGGTGTTAGCGATGGTGGTTCAGATGGTACAAATCATACTGCAACATATGTAATTGACTTAGGATATATCAAGAATAAAGGATATAGATCACCATCTCAATTGGCTAATAATATACCAGTTCCTGCATTCCGTATGCCAAATGCATCATATGGTCTCGGTGGAGCATATATTAGCGCAAGCTCAGGTTATCAATATATTTCGGATTACGTTTATGATAGTAACAATTTATGGTTTGCTGAATGTTGCTTCTACAAAGATAAAGTTTGTGTTATAACAACTTTTGGAAAACCAAAGTTGATTCCTGTTGAAATGTTCTTACCACACAGATTAACAGGAACTACACGATCACATCAAGCATATAACAAACGTAAACAATATTCAATGACTAATCATGGTATGGTTTTGAATAACTCCGCAAATGTTAATAATGAATAATATGATAAAAATCCATCGGGGAATTTTCCCCGATGGAATATATCATATGACACAAATCGATAACTTTACAACTTAAGGAGGTTTTAACATGCATGACATTAATAATGAACAAATGTCACCGGAACTTTCGGCATTCGTAAATACTTTGCCAAAAAATAAAATTGGCTCAAATGTTTATGAAATAATCGTTGAAGACATAGATGGCAATATCGTTGATCGTAAATTTGGTGTGAATTTAATGGTCGACGGAGATGGCAATAGAAATAATGGATTTCAGCATCAATGGGTTGGTAATAGTAACTATAATGCACCTTATGTCGTTATAGGAACTGGCACTGGTATTCCACAATATACAGATTATGATTTATTCAATAGATTACCAATTACTCCAATATGTCTTGCAGAAACAGTATATGGTGATGGACAAAACACACAAGGATGTATTTTTGATCGTGATACAGGTAATATCATTGGACGCAGAAAGACCGGTCAATTTGTAATTGATTATAACTATGATGGTATCGATGAAAATGTTCATATAACCGAATATGGTGAATGTGCATGCCATCAAACAACAATTACAGATATAACGGGAATGGCACAATTCAATGATTCAGATTGGAATAAATTGCATCTACACACGCATTGTTTGGTTTATGATGAAAATCATGATCCATCATATTTTATAAAAAGAATTGACCAAAAAGTTACGGTATCAGTATATCGTGCATGTATGATTAATGTATCGGTAATTAATGATCTTTGGGCACAAGGCAAATATATGTTTATGTGGCCATCACATCTTATTCGTGCAAACAATAATAATGATGCATCACGTCCAAGATATTCATATATCATGTGTGGTAGATGCCGAAGTGAAGATGACTTTCCATTATATGAATCATCTCCAAACTTATGGGGTAATAAAGACTGGGATGGAGGTAACGGTAGATCTGATCTGAATGTATATGCAAATTCGGGATATGGACGAAATAGTTATGCATATCCAAGTTCATGTGAATTAAGTGCTGCGTTTAATACAAAACATGGAACTGAATATTGGTATCGTAATAATGGAACACATGGCGAATTCTTAATGAATAATAAATATCAGTCATATGGTATGCGTGTAGTTGACTGTTGGGGAATGACTTCTGATACATATAAAATGCGAGATATCTGGTTTATGTTTGAAAAGATTAATTTAACAGAACCTGAAGAAATGGTATTTAATAATGCATTCACTGATAGTTGTTTTCACACAAGATTCAATAACTGTTTTGGTTTAGCACATGTATTAAGATCTGATTATTGTTTTGGTATATGGGATCGAGTATCATTACCAGTAAATGATTTTCATATTACTGCATGTAAACGTTACAATTATTTGACAGATGACTATGATATCATTGAACAGTTTACAGATGATCCAGATTATGATTTCAGAAACCCAGAACGTGGTTTTTATGGATATTATTATGATAACTCACCAGATCATGTTGCTGATATCCCAAAATCATATAATGTATTTTTAAATATTACCGATGTTCCAATTATTGGTTTTAGAGAATCAAATACGCAAAGAATTTGGATGACTGATGCTTTTTGGGATACAACAACTTTTGTTGAAGTATTGGATTTCAATGATGTACCAGCTGCTTTACAGCATAAGAAGTACATCATCAAAACACCAGATCAAGTTGTAGCTGGCAATGATACCGCTCGTGCTTATGGTATTCATACGATTCGTGAACCAAATAATCATACATTAATTCCATCAACTCCAATTGTCAATGTTGATTTACCAGAAACAATTACTTTACGAGATTATGGTAATAGAAATGGTAACCAAAATGATGAAATGTATTTCAATATGATTTATTCATCTGATGATGGCTGGATTATCTGTGAAAATAGATTAATTTATCCAGAATCTGATGATGGAACTGGTCATCCATATATGTATACATTATTTACGGATATTGCAGATCCAAGTTCATTCGATTTCAAATATATTCGATATACCGATCATCATATTATTTCACCGAATTATCGTCAATATATGAAACCAACAGATACAACTAATCCACGTATTACCGTTATAACTCCAGATCCGACTCATCCAGAAATAGACCCAACGACAACAGCGGTCTACTATTATGATCCAGATATAATGGCATGCTTTGGCGATACAACACAACTTAGTGACTGGTGGAGTGGTTATGTTGTAATGTTTACAGATCCCCACAAAGATCGTTTCTATCTTGCGCGTGGTAATTGGAATTCTGCCAATGCGCATCTTGTATCAATTGACTTATCATCACCAACTCCATCGATTCACGTTATGGCAAATACAACAAATTTCAATACTGACATATGCGACTTTGTTTGGGGAACTGATTACTTTGTTTGGGCTGGACAGAATACTGATAGTCATCACATTTATTATGTATATGACTTAGTAAATGAAGAAATAATCCATGAATGTAGAATCGAAAGACAATCAAGTGTATGTACATTGTATGGTGTAACAGGATTCAAAGACAGAATATATGCATTGACTTACATCGACAATGAACAATGGTATATTCGCAAATTCGATTATGTTAATGATGTCGAAACTGAACATTCTAATTATGGATGGGGATACTTATATTATTATACATTCGGAGAGTATAAAATGCGTAATTTGCAAAATCATGCTGTCGATTATGATGATGAAACAATGATAATCCATACATGTCATCTCCAATCAGATGGTAATAGTAGATATGTTGGATATAATTTCAGAAACTCATTAGCTATTTTCTCAGATGATTTAGATCACCCTTGCTTCTTTAATGTCAGCAGTGAAAATCAATTATTCAATTGGGCAATACAATATCCACGTATAAAGAAGATGAATGGTGGAAAAGATTATGTTGTATTATTATCTGGAACTGTAATCCGAGATGCATATAACACTTCATCATATCGTGGTAGATCATATGTAATGCCATGGGTAATCAATATTGGATACATTAAGAATAAAGGATATAGAAATCCATCACAGCTTGTTCCGAATACTCCTTTACATTATTATCGCACACCAACATACTGTTATACACAATCAGGTGCATTAGGAAGTTCTAATACAGCTTGGTATATGAAAGAAGGTAAACGTTGGTGGGGTCAGTTTACATTATACAAGAATTATTTTGTATCAATTACAAATCTTGATCAGTACAAATGTGTGTTATCTCCTATTGAATTATTACTTCCGCATCAACTAACAGGTACAACAAGAACAATCAATACATATAATAATCCAAAGAAGTTTTCATCACATTCATTAGGATTATATATAACAAACCATTTATCTTAAGGAGGACATTTTAATGACACCTGTTGCACATTTTAGGAAAGTATCATTTAATATTTTCCATGATAAAATGATCGAATTATTTGAAAAAGATGGTCAAGAGATCACACCAATGGTTGAAGAATCTATCAGATCTATGTATGACGACATAATGTTGCCTATAAGAGCAACCAAAGGATCTGCTGGATATGACTTCTTCACTCCTGCTCCATTGCATATCTTCTCGGATCATTCAATCATCGTTCCAACCGGAATCTGCTGTGACATGGATGAAGGTTATGTTTTATCAATGTATCCACGTTCAGGTTTGGGATTCAAATATCGTGTAAGTTTGGATAATACTGTCGGAATCATTGATTCGGATTACTCTCAATCTGATAATGAAGGACATATTATCTTAAAGCTTCATGCTACAACACCAGATGGTCAACCTGTTACAGTTCCAAAGGGACATGCATTTGCTCAGGGTATCTTTACTCAGTATTTCATTACATATGAAGATAGAGTAGAAGAAACCAGAAATGGTGGATTTGGTTCAACAACTCCAATGATATAATAAGTATGATACGGGGCCACATGGCCCCGTATCATATTATCATTTAAAGTACATTGAAAATTATATTAGAATCTTCAATAATAAACATTTCCGGAGTGAATCGTTCGAGTTCATTCTTCGGGAAGTCATCAATCTTTTGCCATTTCTGGACAATTGATTGAATGTTTGCATCCATAAACTTTGAATTCTTAGACAATGAATATCTATCTTGAGTATACCAGCCTACGAACTTAAGATATGCAATGTTATTAGACTTCTCTTCCAACATCTGACGGATTAATTCTGTAATATAGATATTATTATCCATACTAATCTGATCACGTGTAGTATGAATTGATGTAATCTTTGAGAAGTATGATTTAATAATACCACGAAGCTTTGTCAATGTATCATTTGCAATTGATTGATTCTTCAAAGCAACATCAAATTCAATCTGAATGTTAAGATCTGGCCAATAAACATCATCATCTTTATCCTTATGATATTCCGTAGTATATGAATGCGGTTTGCCATAAGTTGCAATGAGTTTAGTATCAAGATAGTTATTACCATCTAACTGGCTGAAGATTACTGGTTCGATTGCTTTATGAACCTGAGTAAATGATGAAACGAATGATGGGAATCTATCGGATAACATTAATGAATACTCAACAAATGGCATCAGCTGAATCATTATTCCAGAATGAATATTTACATTCGAGAATGAATCTTCAACGGCTTCATCATAAGTATTTAATGCATTAAGCTGATCTTCCCAAATCATTAACTGAATTGGTTTAACTGCAGTAGATTCTGGTTGTGATTGACAATAGAATTCTCCAGTTAACATATCACAATAATACATATCTGGTTCAGGTTGTATTAATGTTGTGAAATAAGTATCAGCATACATGTTTCCATCATTATAATACATCTCAACAAAGTGCTCATCCGATCTTGAACTAATCTGATACTGCTCATTCCAGTTTCCGATAGTCAATAATGCATTGTCAATTGCATTATAAACATCGTCATCAACTGTTACATACTTACAAGCACGAGCTCGAATAAGAAGATCATTCAATGTTGTTGACATTGATAATGATAAAAGCTTAACAGATTCAAGATCCATGTGTGTTGATGTACCTTCTAAAATATTATTTATGTATTTGATTATATCATAAATATTATCATTTGTAGAATGCTGATCTATTAAGCCAACCATCTCATTGTAAACTTCGATAGTTTCTTTTGCAGGTGCAGCAGTGTCACCAAAGTTGACAACTGATCTCATTTCCTTGAGTTCTTGTACCAAAGAGAACTTCTCCAGCTTATATTCATCTGCAATTATGTATCCTTCATATGATGGATCATTTGCAATTTCAGATGTATGATTTGGATATTGTGATCTGATTAAGATTGTGATCTTAAATTCTGGATCGGTTGCATCAACATAAACATTATGTGATGTAGATGATATCCATGAACCACCACCATATTCTCTTGATGCAATATTGATTCGATTATCAATATCAACAAGCTCATTGAGTGGATACATTGATGCTTCAAACAAGAATGATCCATCTGAATTGACAGTTACCGGAGTCATTTCGATTCTACCAGTTTCAGAACCATTTACCATTGCATGGAGTAATACTCTCATATTATTCTGAGCAAAGTCAATGATCTGATTTTCAATGTAGAATAATGGTTCGTTCTCCATAATGTCAGAGAATTTGATTTCATAATGATCAATTGAACCAGCTTCTGCTTCAGGTTTCATTGCAGCATACAAAAATACACCGTTAGCACCGATATTTGACATATCAAATATTTCCCAACCTGCAGCATCTCGAGTTGGTGTATTATCATATGGAATGTAAACTGTATCTGCATTACTAATAGTATACTTTATCCAGTCAGTACGATCTGAGAATTTGATATTGATTATTGTTGTTTCGTGATTGTATGAGCTTACAGTATAAAGATTTGTTTCACCATAACGCTTTACTGTTGTTTCAGATGCATGGCTAACTGAAATTCGATCAATCTTACCGCGTATTGCAACATCATCCAATGTCATCTTATAATATCTTTCACCATCTTGCTTCAAGAATAAGATATTATCATCATATTCAGTAGTGTCCCTTGACATTGTGATTGTTGTGGATCCAGATGTATAATGTGGAACGCAACGATCTGAATTCCATAACTTATTATCACCAACAAGAACAACATCTCCACCGATAATATTGATATCGACTTCTTTTGGTTCCAAACCAGAAGCTGATCCATCCTTAATCCAGAATAAGTTTGAGAACTGTTCTGAAGATAATGTTGAAGTTCCATCCCCACGATCAAGTTTTGTACTAATACACATGTATGTCTTAGTCGGATCGAATGGTAAATAACGTTTCTTATCATTTGATAATGGTAAGATTGGGAACTTACTTGCATATGGATCCTGTGGGTATATGAAATACTTCCACATATTCTCATCAAATATTGGAAGAACTGCAGTGTCTTTTGTTTTATTTACCAATGATTCACCATTGTTCATAGTTGCAATCGTTGGTGTAATGATACTTGAAAGCTTATAGTAATCATCCTTAAATGTACGAACAACATTGGTTATGATTGGATAAGCATGATATATTTCAGATGAATCAAATACATCTTGCGAGTTCTTAACAGTCTTCAGTTTGTTAGCAGTCACACTTTCATTAATCCATGGATTAAAATATCCAATTGCAAATGGATCCTTTTGGATACGAATGCCAAATGGATTTGCAAATACGAAGTCATTACCCATGAGCTTGAATGTCTTTGCTGTTTCAACAACTGATTCTCCGGATGTAACTGGAATCACATGATAATCATTACCCGATGCATATTGCCAGATCCATCCTGGAGGGATAATGATCTCATTATTTGTTACTGTATTATCATTATTTCCATACAATACATCATATGAGATCAAACCGTGTAATGTATTGGTGCGGAATACATAATCATCGTCATCCTTTAATGCAATATATCCACTCCAGAGTCTTCCCCATGGATCATCTCTACGCTTAAAGAAGAATGGATATAATACATTCTTGAAGTAGAATGTCTTAAACCATTCATCAAGATCATGATCTGATGATATGTCATTGGCTGTGTTATAAGCCTGGATTGTTTCACGACGAACTATTTCGGAGTTACCGATATCTGTTCCTCCAACTGATCCAGAAATTACAAATGCAGCCTTTAATACGTTACCATTATTTGCGTATTTCGTTGTAGAAGCAATTACATTTGGCTGATCTGTATTATCAAATGCAGTAAAGTTTGCCGCAGAACCATGTGATGTATAAACAATGATCTCAAATGTTGAGTTTACTTCTGGAACAAAGTACTTTGAACCATTCAACTGCCACATGAGTCTGATTGTTTGTGGATTGTCCATTATATAATGAACATATGGATCCATATCATTTACTGTTGAATGAATTGGTAAGATATGATTCTTTGCGATGTACTTAGGAACACCTGTTTTACGAACTTCTGAATCAATATATCGGATATCAAATCCACAGATATGACCAGTACAAGAGATTACTGTATCTGGATTTGGAATACCATTCATTGATGTATTTACAATAGTATATGATGAACGTTCATATTCATTTGCTTGAATCATCAAACAAAGCCACTTATCAGTTACTCGATGCATTATGTAAGTATTTGTATTTGTAGCAATCGAGTTCTGATCATTTTCTGTAATATAATGAATATCCCAAGCCTTATCTCCGCTTGTTGCAGTTTCTCTTGTCTTATACTGAATAAGAATATCATAATCCAATGAATACACATTGCCATTTGACAAATTGAACTTTGTATTCTTATCAAGAATAAATTCATAATAGTTCGTATCTGAATTATATGTTGCATTATTCATGATATCATCAATCTTTAATTCCAATAAGAAATTACAAGATGATGGTATTGCATATGCATATCCAATATTGAATATTGCAGCTTCTGCATATATTGAATTTGGTAGAACTGCTTTTGTTATGAAAGATTCATTAAAGTAAAAAGCTGAAGTAAATGCAATGTTTTCCATGCCTTGTGATAAGTATTCTGAGAATATAGAAAACGCACCAGTGTTCAAAACACTCGTTGGAATGTCATGAAAAACACGCGGCAGCATAACATTTTGGAGATACTTTTTAATCTGGGAATCTTCGGCATATCCGGTTAAAATTACTTCATCCGCCATTATTAACCCTCCTATTTGTATTTTTATTTTAAAAACCTCACGGTAATGTTTGGTACTAATACCTTAAAATATTAGTAATCACATTATGAAAAAGTCAAATAATAGAAGGAGGTTATAATTATGGCTGAATCGCAAGTTCAACTTAAACGAGAAGAAATTGTCGGTGATGAAGTCATTTTAACGGATATAAATCCACATACTACGACTGAATCAGTTACTGATTTAGAAAATGGATTACAGTTAGATGATACATTAAATCGTCTCTGGAGTAAAGTTAATGACAGACTGAAACGATATGTTCATTCAGTTAATGGTAGATCCGGTATTATCGTTTTGACAGCCGATGATGTTGGTCTCGGAAATGTTGATAATATATCTTATGCAGACATTCAGAACTGGGTAATCGATCAAATCAAAGAAGAATTCGGTTCTCGAGCATTCAAATTATATAATAATATGGATGAAGCAAGAGCTGCAGAAGATTCAAATGATAAGAGCTTATCCGGTGCGGGATTCTATGCATCAGCTGGTCTTACGGCAGAAGATGATAATCTGGGATACCTCGGTGTATTCATGTGGGATGATGATAATGAAGTATTAAACATGAGCTCAAGACCAGTAAACATTATTGGATCGACCGATAATTCAGTCTTATATAACGAAATTTCCAACGGTAGAGATTACAGTGGCGGAAAATTGGGTATAAACATCTGGAAAGATGAGGATGGATTAGAGATTTATAATGGTACTTCAGCAGATCCAATCAATGATCCAAAAGAAAATGCTGGATTGAGATTGGTTCGTGATAATATCATTCCTAAGCTTGAAACAATGGCTGGTTGTTATGGATCAGATTTTGAGCATCCTGGTACTGCGGAAGATTCATGGTTATATGCTGATACACATCCAAATGATGCACCAACTGTGAGAATTATTTATGATGGCAAAGATCTTTCAACTAATTCTGTATTCTATGCTAAGAGAACATTCAAACTCAAAGATCAATTCATTTGTTGTTTCTCTGCAAAATATGGATTTGATTATGAAACACAGACTGAGATGTTGAATCTTCCAGCTGGTGTTGATAAAGCTTTAGTTGATCAGCATACTGCACTTGGTATTGTTACTGAAATCAATAAGGATGCACAGGACAATATCACATCATACACTGTTGAGTTTACTCCAATGACTCCACGTGTTGGTGATGGTATTAAATATGCTAATTATGATAATAAGTATTCGGCTAGAGATATTCATAATCTAATTGAAACAATGCACAATAATCAATTGGGTATTAACACCTCTCGTGGTATTGTAACAACAAAAGTTATACATGATGATGTATTGGATCCTTCGGCAACATACATTCCTGATGATTACTTTATATTCACTGCTGGTAATTTATCAGGTTTTACAATTCGTAGAAATCGTGACCAGCGAAATCCATCAGATGGTGAATCATATTGTCCGGGTGTTACTGGATATATCTTCACTAACTTACCAGCTGGACCTTTCCCTGCAAGTGATCCAAGATACCGTAGATCATTCCAGGAAATGGATGGTGTTGCAATAACTCCAGATGCATCATTGTGTGTAATTCCAATGTCAGAATATAGTAAAGAGGGAGCACCTCATCTTCTTCAAAAAGATCCAAATGATCATGGTTCTCTTGTTAATAAACAATATAATTCATTTGTTGATCCAGAAGAACCTGGTCAAATATATAGAACTATGCATGGATCTAGTGGTGCAACCAACTGGATCACTGATGCTGATTTTTATGAGAATGATGATTCGGAAACATCTGATGGAAGGTCATTACTTGGTATCAATTTAAATAAAGCAATGATGCGTTTAAGTGATTTCTTATCACCAGACACTACTGCAGTTCCAGCATTGGCAAATATTTCTGGTCTTAGAATATATCAATATTCAAAGACAGTTGATGGTAGAATCTTTGGTGGTGAAACAGCAAATGATATTCCAGAAAATTATCAAGTATCAGAAATGACTGGTGGTCTTGCTATCAACTGTGGTAAGTACTTACACATTGAACCGTCTGGATATTATTGTGAAGCTGAAGATTTCTATGATGGTGGTAAACTTACTATCGATACAGGCTTTGGTTTCGAACCAGATGAAGATGGCAAGATGATAATTTCCATTGATGCTGGTAAAGGTTTGCAGAAATACACAGATGATCAGGGTACTGAACGTTTAGGTGTTAAACTTCATCATGGTGGTCTCTTATTTGATGCAGGTGGACTTGCAGAAGGAGCATTATCATTAGCGAATTTATTTGTTGAGCATGCAAATGCAATCTCAATGAAACCAATCTTTTTAACAGCTGATGAAAAAAGAGTTTTCGATAACACTGGTAATGAATATGAAACAAATGGTGGCGGTCCACACGTTTTCGTATTTGGTATTAATTCATATAAAGGCTTATTGATTGATACTGAAAACAAACTTCGTGTCAAAACTGAAACATATAAGATTGAATATGATGAAAATGGTAATCCTAAGAGAAATGCTGATGGCTCTAAAGTACGTTCCGCACACGGTCATGGATTACAATTCTACAATGATAATGGACAGTTCCCTACATCTCCATACCCAGCGGGTTGGGGAGAAGATGAAGCAGACTGGGATCCATTAAAAGTTGATTATAACAATGCTGCACTCGGCATTCAAGTTAGTGATCCAGATACTGGAACAGCTCATGGTTTATATATTAATGATAAAGGTACTCTCTGTGTTGAAGAAGGATCTGCCGAAATTGTTAAGAAGTGGAAGATCGAAGGTACAGAAGTCGTTACAATCAATGGCATTGAAGCCAACAGAGAAAAGAAAACATATGAATATGTTCCTAATAAGGATGCATTAACAATCAAACTTGGTAAAGGCCTTATCTTTATTGATGAGAGAAATAGCGCATATGATCCTGATGATGAAGAAGGATGCCCATGCTGCGATTGTATCAACTATGATAATGGTTCTGGTACAAAGGGTGCAACCTTCGAAATCTATGATTATATCAAATCAGATGGTCATCAGAAGATCGAAAGTATTGCAACAACATTCAATATCAATACAACACATATCATTGCAATCTCATTCATGGTTGACTATGACAATATCAATAGTGGCAGCGTAATATTTGAAGTTGGTAAACATGGTGCATCAGGTGCACAGGCTGTTATGTACGAAAAGACACCAAGTTCTACTGCAGTTGTTATGCTTTATGAAGGTAGCGGTACTGGTACAAGACTTGCTCAGCCTTCAGCCGATGGTACATTGATGAAAGATAAGAGATATGATCTTATTGCTGCATTTAATCCAACACTCTTACATGTTGATTGGGCTGATTCAACTATTGCTTCACAGCTTGTTGAACCAGAATCTTCAAGTTCTGTTAGTGGTGTTACATTATCAGACATGCTTATCAGTGTATGTGGTCCTTCAGGTGTTGCTAATGAAGATCTCAACTCAGCTGTTAGAATCTATGGCATTCAGATGTTCGAAGATGATGGTGATACAATGATCGCAGATCTTGTTCCATGTAAATCATCTGCTGGTTACTTCGGATTATTCGATAGAGTTAATAACAGATTCTATCGTGATAATAGTGCTGACATCGAACATGACTTCGAAGGTGGTACACCAACTGGTGAAGTAATCAATGGTAAGGGTGAACCAATAACTCCTCCAGACCCAACAACACTTGTGACATATGATGTATTGACATATATTGCAACAGATGGTCGTCAGAAGGCTATTGCTGATATTGAATATACATCTCCTTCTTCACCACATTTTATCATCCCATCAATTAAGACAACATCAACAACCAACCAGACATTCTTTGAAATCGGTGATCACGAAGCTGTTGGTACACAGTATGGTTGCATGAAGAGTGGAGTTAAGACATTTGGTATCTACGATACTACAGCAGTCGAACTTGCACAAGATGCAGGTGATGCAGCTGTCGCAAACGTTAATATCTTTGATGGTTATGCTCAGTTTGAAACTGGTAAGATGTTTATTAAGTGGATTGAAGATAATACTGAACAGCAGCTTACTAATACACAGAGCAACAAGAATGACTTTAATGTTTCAAGCGGTGAACTTAAACGTACACCAATCACATTCTTCGGTACAACTGGTGCTTCATCAGATAATAATGCATCAATCTACTTCTATGGACTTAAGATTGCTGAAAATAACCGCGAAAATGTTATCGCTGACTTTGTTCCAGTTATCTCTTCAGACAATGTGGTTGGATTATTCGATAAGACCAATAAGAAATTCGTCACTAAGACAGATGGTTCTTCAGACTTCATTGCTGGTTCAAGAACTGGTGAGCGTCTTGATTATGAGGGTAATCCAATATAATATGAGGAGGGAATATCATGGCTGCAGATGTAACTTTACAGCTTGACATTGACAAAGACCTAAAGTTCAATGCCAATGGAGCTGTTGGTTTAAACATAAAATCTGAAGTTGATGGTAGACTGACAATCAAAGAAGACGGAATCTACGTACAAGCACCTGATGGTTCAGTCACAGGTGGTATAATCTATGAAGGCTCTTATGATAATGAGGGCCTTCGCGTAGGTTCTAATTGTCCTTTTGGTAGGTCGGATAACCCATCAGTCGAACAAGAATTGATGATAACTTGCACTGATCGAGTGCATAAAGTATTCGACGCATTTGATTCAGAAGGAAAGAAGTTAAATAACTTCAGACCTGATGTAGATTGCACATTGCCTGGTGATATGTATCGTGTACGAGTATATGATTTCGATACAGATGCAGGTCCAGGTGCAGATGACGAAGAAGAACCGGAAGAAACTCCTGGTGGATAATAAGGGGGTATAAATAATGGCTCAATCTTCATTGGTTGACTGCACAGTCAGCCCTAATAATAAATATAGTCACGGTCGAGAAGGCCTCACTGTCAGTAAAATAACTGTTCACTACCAAGCTGGTCATGGTGAACCAGAAGATGTTTCTGCTTGTTGGGCTGCTCCTAATAGAGAAGCTTCATCAAATTATATCATTGGACCAACTGGAAGAGTCGGTATATGTGTTCCAGAAGAAGATCGTTCATGGTGTACGGGTTCTCCTTGGAATGATAATAGAGCTATAACTATAGAAGTGTCATCAGAACCAGATTACTCTGATCAGGGTGGATCAACTGGTGTAATGGACACTGCTGCATACAATAAATGCATTCAATTATGTGCTGATATATGTCAAAGATATGGTTTTAAGCTGTATTATACCGGTGATAAGTCAGGAACATTGACAACTCATCGTATGTTCCAAGCAACTACATGTCCAGGTACATGGTTTATGGAACGTATCAATGACTTCTGTAATTCAGTAAATGCATTAGTTGATGGCGGTGTATTCACTCCAGATGACTATGATGATTCATGGCAACAGGATGAAGCTAATGCAGTATATGATTATTACTTAATCACAGGAACATCAAAACAGACACAGCCTGGTGAATGCGGAAACAAGATCACTAGCAGCGTTTACTTAGGAAGATGGTGATATTATGGCAACAAATGAAGGTAAAATCTGTGTTTTTGTCGACAATGAGACATTAATATTGGATGATAAAGACCGTGTTATGCCAAAAATATCAAAGGCAGCCGGTAATGGAATCTATATTGGCGATGATGGTTTACTTCATCTCAAGAAAGGTAACACACCAGCTAGCTCATCATCTTCATCTGTATTATGTAATACACCTGGTAATGCCGTTGGTGGTGATGATGGAGAGGGTCATATCGAAATATTAAGATGTCATAAGATGGTAACCCGCATGGTACATAAACCAAATGACATCAATGTTCCAACATTAATAACAGATATTGTTGACGGAATCTTGAATTGGAGTGATAACTAATGCCAACGTTGCAAGTTCAAGTTGGTCCAGGCATGACTTTCAATGATAATAAATTAACAACTTACTGGGGTTCAGAAGATACTACAAAACCGAAGAAAACCGATGATGGTTTGATTATTCCTGACTTAGTTGGTAAGAATCGAGCTGGTTCTAGTAGCGCTGGAGGTGCCGATGGTGTTACTATCCGTGAAACATTGGATGGTCGTGTTGACACTAACCCGGAAGTTGTTTGTTATATACACACAATGTGTGCTTTTAAGGTAACAAATCGAACAGATACAAAGAGTTTTGCAGTAAATATCAATACTGTTAAGACAATAGCTGATATCGTTGAAGAAATGAATGCGATTGTTGACAATGATCCTTATCTGGATGGAAGCATTTATGATAGTATCAGTGTCAATAATCTATTTCAGTTAATTCACGCAGCTCATGCAGTTAAAGATACCAACTGGCCTTGTGCTGTTGATGCAGATACACGTATGTTCGGTGATACATCATTAGCATTATTCGTTGTAACTAACATTGAATATGGTGCCGATGGTAAAGATCATCGTGTTGCCGCATTATCATTGAAATGTTTATGGAGCACCTTAAGCGAATATGAAAAGGGTGAAGAATACATTTACCCAGCTGAAGAACCATAAGGGAGGTTTTATTTCCATGAATAATAAAAAGAATGTCTTTGAATTATTAAACTTCGAAGATGAAGCTAACATTAAACACGGATTACACGGACATGTCCGTGTATCCGTAAAAAATAATGAAACTGGTGAAGTTTCTTTATGGGAAGAGAGTGATAATATCATTCCTATATCGGGTTACCAGACATTATTGCTCAAACTCTTTGGTCTTCATTTAGATTCATTACATAATAATGGTGTAGTAAATGAAAAGCTGGATGAAGATACAAATTTGATTATTCCTGATCTTAATAATGCCGATACCATGCATATTGGCGTTAATCCAGAGAATTATCAGCCAATGGAAGAAGAATTTGGTGCAGATCATTTTGTTCAGGGATTCATGGTTGGTGATGGTGGTGCTGCAGAAGATGCCAATACATCAAAGAATACTGACTACTCATTCATTCAGTTAAGATCACCAATCCCGTTCCAGGAATCACAGAGTGGCAGTCTTGATCCATCCATCGCAAATAAGTACCTTGGTAAGATCAGAATCGTTTCTGAAAATGAACAGGAGACTGCTGGTGCATCATTCTACATCAAGAAGTTTGATGATACTCCTCATGTTTACCATTCATGGTATCGCGATGGCCAGAAATGGGATTATGTTGACCCAGTTAACCAGGGAGATCTCGGTCCTTTGGCTGCAAATACACCAACAACAAACCGAATCGAAACATATGTCCAGTGTAATCTTTCAATAGATTCAAATGACTGTATGGCTTATTTCAATGCAGCTGAAGGTTCTAACAGAACTCCAAGAATCAATGAGATTGGTTTAGTTGCATTTGATACTGTTCAGGGTACAAGAAGTATCATGGAATCAGTTCATAAGAAGTATATTAAACCAATGCTTCTTGAATTATGCAATACTCAGTATACTGGTGAAGATCTTGACGCATCTGATGAAAGAGTTATCGATTATGCAACAAAGATCATGAATGTATTCACTGAATTGGAGATATCTGCATTACATAACTCAAGAATGAATTCATTTATCACAACATTGACACAGATCAGTGGTTCAACAGCTGGATCTGTTGATCGTTCATTGTTCATTGAAATGTTATCAGCTGCATCAAATATCAAGTTGGCAGCTTATTACAATCAGAATTCTGAAATTCAGTATACAACTGATGAATATCTTGTCATCTTAACTGGTACTGAATTCAATGGATTAACAGTTGATGAAGCTGAAAGAATCAAACTCTTCACACATTATACATTTAATAGTATTCCGCTTGAAGAGAATACATCTATTCTGTTTGATTACAGAATCTATGCTAACTAATGAGGTGGATCGATGAATGATTTAGACAAATTTTTGGAGACTTGTTCTAATAGAACTATTCAACAGATAGCTGATGCGTCCACAATATTGTCTAAGGTTAAATGGAAGACGGTATCATTTACAATCGACATGATACCGGCTCCATCTCATCGACCAAGATTATGTGGATATCGTGTATATGTTCCTGGTGCTGCGAAAAATCAAGCATTCTTCAATAAGAAAGTTTTACCTAAACTAAATGGATTATTCATCGATACTCCGTGTAAAATGTATGTGGATATTTACTGTAAAATGCCTTCATCATTTTCTAAAACTCAGATGGCTTTGGCTGAAATGAAACTACTTCGTCCATGTGTAAATACTGGAGACAATGATAATTATGAGAAAGCGGTATGGGACATGCTCCAGCCAAATGAAAAAAGAGGGCATGTTGGTATAATGGCTAATGACTGCTTGATCATTGATAATGTTGCGGCTAAATATTATTCATTTCATCCTCGATATGAAGTCACAATCAAGTATATGACTGGTATAGGACCTGAAATGAAGAAGCTTTTACGATTAAAAGATCATGAAATATAATAGTATGACGATTTAATAATCGATATTACTATCGATATACCAGCCAAAAATATATCGAAAGGAGGATGAACTCGATGAGTTTAACAGAACAATGTCTGTTATCAATATCACGAGTTAGTGAATTACAGATTAATGCCATTTCAGCTTCGGATAAAGCAATCCAAGAAGTTTGTAATAAATATGATTTGATGAAATCCATCAATCCTGACATTATCATGGAAGATGCACCGTGGTATGTTAGAAATCCTGGTGAAAGTATTTTCCAAACAATCTTATTGGCTATTCCTCGTTTGTTCTATAATCTATTTCAATGGATTAAACAATTCTGGGACAAGTTGGTTAATGCATCTAAAAGTGATTTACAAAAGCTTTATGAACAAGCATACTACGAAGATGTGGATAAGTTTATAAATGAATTGTTAGATGATCCAGATGTAAGGGTTGAATTAATCGATAAAGAGAATAGATTACTTAAAATATACTATAATACTCGATTCGTTTCATTCGCTGCGTTGGATGATTTCATTGATAAAGCTGAAAGCATAATGTTTCAGATATTTGATGATTCATTACTTCCAGAAACTTTCTTAAATACATCAAGATACTCCGCTCAAATATCCAATTATGGAGAATTAAGCACTACATATCTTGAAAATGTCATACTTCCTTCACCAAGATTTGTTAGTCTTGATGAATTAGTTGGCAGAGATGCATCATCTAAAATTGATTCAATAAGAAATTTTGCTCCAGAATTCGAACTTGCTAAATCTAAACTTGATAAAATCCTCACTCAGCTGAATAAATATATTGAAAAGGTTTCATTATTTACCGGCCAAGAGTTCAAAAATAGCAATATCGAAGCTCTCAAAGATCCTGTGTTTATCCGTGCACGTAGTACTGAAATTACTCAGGAAGGTAATGAAATGAGAAAGGTTTATACCAAATCATTCAAAACTATTACCGATGAACTTGATAAGCTCGTATTGCATCATAATAACCTTTTGAAGGTAACTGAAAAGGTTATAGAACTCAAGTCTGATATATTAAATCAAACGGCTGAGAAAAAGGTTGAGTTAGCCGAGAGATTAAATGGCAAGAAAAAACTCACTGTACCTGATGTAGTGCATGCAATAAATTCTTAAAGGGAGGAATAATAAATGAGTCTTTTATCAGATATGATCGATGATGTTGAAAACAGCCGAGTTGATTTGGCTTCTTCCGGATCAGATCTTAAGAAGAGTGCTGGTAAATTCAAGAAAACATCCAAGTCAGTTGTTAAAGCTGCTAGGGGTAAT
>JAEEGL011252608.1_pt1 | contig 28919 bp, 27 predicted proteins | sample 9134231 | NCBI WGS metagenome assembly JAEEGL01 (sample SAMN16246548, study PRJNA631951) | gut metagenome | biome: gut microbiome; feature: rumen; material: fiber-attached | host: Bos | place: Iran: Karaj | collected 2018-10 | reverse complement strand
TTCAGAAAAGCATTGACTTCTTCCAGCAGTTTCTCACTGCCCTTCGGCATCAGGATGCCAAGCTCCCCCTGGGTGAAGGGTTCATAGATCAGCGGTGCAGCAAGCCTGCTGTCCTGCCCGACGTAGTATCCTGCCTCCATGATCTCTGTGATCATCACATCCGCTTCTCCCGAAGCTACAAGGCCGGGAATCTCCTGATTGACATCGTGGATGATCAGTGTGGCTTTCGGAAGGTTCTCCCGTGCAAACTTTTCATTCAAGCCTCCGGGATTTTCCATTACACGGACTTCCGGGCGGTTGATTTCCGCAAGGCTTGTGTATTTCTCCACATCTTCCGCGCGGCACAGCACAGTTTTCCCGTTGCCGAGATATCCATCAGACATCAATGCCTGTTCCAGGCGCGCATCGGTGATCGTGATGCCGCAGATAGCCAGATCAAATCTGCCGCTGAGCGTGTCCTCCATCAGAGTCGGCCAGGAGGTCGGAATGAACTCCAGGTCCACTTCCAGCGTCCTTGCCAGATCCTCCGCCAGTTCTGCGTCAAAGCCGACATATCCGCCCGTCCCGGGGTCAAGAAAGGACATGGGCATATAATCCCCCGCCGTGCCTACAAACAGCACACCGCGATCCAGAATGGTCTGCAGGGCATCCGGATATTCCACCTGATATACGACAGGGCAGAACTGTGTTTCACCGTCCTGCTGCCATGTGCGGCAGGTCATGGAGCCGGAGGCGGTCTTTCTCAGCCCAGGATCGGCTTTCGCTGCAGCGGGATCCAGGCCGTAAATCCGTTCCGGAATCCCTCCATCTGTTTCCGTACCTCCTGTCTGAAGCGTGTAGACAGCAAAATCCAGCGTGAAGAGTCCTTCGTCCTGATCCTTTTTCTCCAGCACGATCGCCACGCGCTCAGGTGTTTCAACATCCTCTGCAGGAAAATAAAAATATCCTTTCCTGTAAAAGCTGTACGTATCGCCGGTCTCTCCGTCAGGTTCCGCCGCCGCGTTCAGCTCATTTTCCTCCAGCCTGCGGTGGAAAAAGCGGTCCAGTACTTCATTCACTGTTTCCAGCGGGAGTGTGTAGTAAAATGTATTTCTGTCCTTTGCCCCGAGGATCGCATCGGTCTGATGGAGCCTGCAGTATACATAGGCAAAATGCACCAGTTGCCGATGATCGAGGCTTTTTTCATCATATCCTCCGGGTTCAAAAGCCTCCTGCTCGACGAAGCAGGAGAGAAAACTGTTCAGCAGCCTCTGTTCCTCCGGATCATCCAGACCCTGCGGCTCTTCCTGTACAGGTTCTTCTTCCGGTTCCTCTTCCGGTTCATGCGTCACATATACGATTTCGATTTTGGGAGTCACCTTCGGAGTTTCTTCCGGTTCCGTTTCAGGAATCGCATCGTCCTCAGGCCCCGCCTGAACCGCGGCAGTCGCGGGCATCTCCGGCAGCCGCTGATCCCGCACGACCAGATACGTAACGCTCACAGCCAGAATGAACAGGCAGCATACCAGCAGCACTGTCAGTGGGATCCATCCTTTCCGGATCTTCCGTGCCACTGCACGCCGTTTCTCCCGACGGGCATCCAGCGTTTTCTGCCAGTTCTGTTCCCCTGTTTCCCAGGGGACCTCCGTTCCTTCGCGCGGATCTGTGAGACCGGGATCCTCCGGTGCCTCCTTTTCCAGAGGTGTCTCCTTCGCCTCCCCGTCTTTTTCGTTTCTGCCGCTGAGGATGCTCAGCAGCTTCTTCCATGCTTCTTTCATCGTCTTCCCTCTTTTTTCACAAGATCCGGCTTACCGCCGGAAACGATGTTTCTATGATTTTACCATACTCTTCGTATGTTCCGCCACCCTGCAGAACGAAAAACAACAAAAAACGTGCGTTGTGCGGCACCTTTTCTGCATACGCGGTGCGGAAAAAACGGTTGCTTCCCTTTCCGGGACTTTCCATGCCGTCCCTTCTCTGCTATAATTAGTTTATTCGATCTGATTCGGGAGGAAACATCATGGTCAATCAGGAATACAGAGCCCTCGGCAGCAGTCCTTCGATTATCCGGGAACTGTTCATGTACGGGCTGGAGCAGGCAAAAAGGCTTGGTCCGGAGCGTGTGTTCGATTTTTCTCTCGGAAATCCGAGTATTCCCGCTCCGGAGAAAGTGACGGATTCGCTCCGAGAGATCCTCGAAACAGAAGATCCCGTGCAGGTTCACGGCTATTCTTCCGCCGCCGGCTTCCAGGAAGCGCGGGAAGCCGTGGCCGCAGACCTGCGCAGCCGCTTCGGGCTCGATACGCAGGCGGAGGAGATCTTTCTGACCTGCGGTGCAGCCCCGGCTCTGATTTCCGTGATCAAGGCGCTCACAGCGGAGACGGGAAACGAGATCCTTGTTCTCGCACCTTATTTCCCTGAGTACCGTCCTTTCATTGAATCCAACGGAGCAAAATTCGTGACCGTTCCGGCCTGCCCTCCCCGCTTCGGCATCGATCCTGCCGCAGTCGAGAAGTGTCTGACGGAGAAATCACAGGCCATCATCGTAAACTCTCCGAACAATCCCTCCGGTGCAGTCTATTCTAAGTCTGAACTTCTCGCACTGGCGGATCTTCTGAGGAGAAAAAGCAAAGAATACGGTCACCCGCTGTATATCATCGCCGATGAACCATATCGTGAACTTGTATATGACGGTACTGAAGTTCCTTTCATTCCTTCTCTTTACGAAAACACCGTTGTCTGTTATTCATGGTCCAAGTCACTCTCCCTTCCCGGCGAGCGCATCGGTTATGTGTATGTGCCATCCTTCGCGGCTGACAGTCAGGATCTGTTCTGGGCGGTCGCCGGAGCAGCCCGGATCATGGGGCATGTCTGCCCGCCGACACTGATCCAGAGGGCGGTAGCCTGCTGTGTGAGAGAAAGGCCGGATCTTGCCGCATATGATGAAAACCGGCGTCTGCTCTATGATGCTCTGACCGGCATGGGTTATGAATGCGTCAAACCGGAAGGCGCTTTCTACCTCTTTGTCAAAGTGCCGGGCGGAGATGCAAACGCCTTCAGTGAAAAAGCAAAGACTGAGCACAATCTGCTTGTGGTACCTGCAGACGGTTTTGGTTCTCCGGGCTGGATGCGGCTGGCATACTGTGTAAAGAAGCAAACAATCATAAACAGCCTTCCCTCTTTTCGCGCAATGATTGAATCACAAGCGGAATAAGCAATCGTTTTCAGAAGAGCGTCTCCTGATGGAGACGCTCTTCTTTCGCTTTGGTCCGCCGGGATCGCCCCTTCACGGTGCATGCATGCGATAAAGCAAAAAGGGCATCTCCGAAGAGATACCCTTTTTGCTTCCGACTGGTCCTTTCAGGTGTCCGGATCAGTTCACTTTCTCCTTGAAGACCTTCGCAGCTTTGAACACAGGGGTGTTGCTGGCAGCGATTTTGATCGTCTTGCCGGTAGCAGGATTGCGGCCTTCACGGGCGTCACGGTGCTTGCAGCTGAAATTGCCAAATCCGAAGATGGAGACAGGCTCTTTCTTGCCCAGGGAATCCATGATGGAATCGAAAACGCAGTTCACGACATCGGCGGCTGCTTTCTGGGTGAGGCCGTTCTCAGCGGCAACTTTTTTGATGAGTTCAGTTTTGTTCATTTTTATTTCTCCTTAACAGGTTTTTTAAGCTTTCTGCATTATAGCATACTATCCGTGGTTTTCAAGAGGGTTTTTTCTACCTGTTTCCCAGTTTATGGCAGGCGGCGATGTGATCCTCTCCCAGGTTCGTGTTCACAGGCCGTACATGCAGGCACTCCCCGCTGCACTGCGGACAGCGTGAAGCGAACACACAGCCCTCAGGCAGGTGAACAGGATCGAGGGGATCTCCCCGGAGTGAAGGAAGCGGTTCCTGCACGGAATTCTCAATACGGGGAATTGCGCGCAGCAGTGCCTGTGTATAGGGATGGACCGCGGAGTGATAAATCTGTTCCGCACTCCCGCTCTCCATCACGAAGCCTCCATACATCACACAGATCCGGTCACAGAGCCGGGCCAGTATGCCGAAATCATGCGAGATGAAAAGGATGGACATATCCTTCTCCTCTTTTATCTGCTGCAACAGTGAAAGGATTCCGTCCTGAACGGTCACGTCCAGAGCCGTAGTCGGTTCATCCGCGATCAGCAGCTTTGGACAGCAAAGCAGTGCGGCAGCGATGCACACTCTCTGGCACATTCCTCCGGAAAGTGAATCCGGGTACCGTCTCATCACGTATTCAGGATCCGGAATACCCATGGCAGCCAGCATCTGTGCGCTGCGCCTCCCTGCCTCCCTGCGGCTGACCGAAGGCTCGTGGCTCCGCAGCACTTCCGTGAGAAAACTTCCGATAGTAAAAGCCGGGTCCAGTGCAGTACCAGGGTCCTGAAAGATCATGCTTATTTCGCTGCCGCGGATCTTTCTCAACTCCTTTTCTTCAAGGGACAGCAGATCTATGCCTTCGAAAAAGGCTGATCCGCCTTCCACAGCACCATTGCGTGCCAGCAACCCCAGAACGGCATAAGCGCTGACGCTTTTACCGCTCCCGGATTCTCCTGCGATCCCGGTCACCTCTCCGCGCCGCACCTGAAAACTTGCGTCATTTACCGCCTGCACGAGGCCCCGCGGTGTCTGAAAACTGACACGCAGGCCTTGAACGTTAAGAAGAGTCTGCGGACTGTTCATACTTCTCCCCCTCCGATGCTGAGGCTGTCCCGGATACCATTGCCAAGCAGATACAGACAGACAATGCATACGACGATCGTGACAGCCGGGATGACGGAAAGATGCGGCAGGCTGCGCAGCAGATATTTCCCGTTATCGAAGAGTGCTCCCCATTCAGGTGTCGGTGCGTTGATACCGACGCCGATATACCCCAAAATTGTACAGGTAGTCAGCGCATCCGCCACAGATGTGGTCGCCTGGATGGCAGCCAGAGGCAGGACATTACGGATCACATGTTTACGGATAACATGCAGAGGATCGGCGCCAAGCGCACGTGATGCCTCCACATAGGCACTGCCGCTGATTTCGAGCACAGCGCCACGTATCAGACGGGCAAAGGGCGGTATCCCTGCGATGGCGACTCCGTAAAGAAAGTTGCCTTTACCCATGCCCAGCAGGTAATCGGATACGATAGCCAGCAGAAGGCCCGGAATGGAAGCAATCGCATCCATCCCGCGCATAATCACGCTGTCAGTCCGTCCCCCGGCATAGCCGCAAAGGATCCCGAACCCGGTACCTGCCACGGCAGCGATGAGTCCTGAGAGAAAGGCCACGGAAAGCGTGACGCGGCCGCCCCATGCCATGCGTACCATCAGATCCCGTCCCATTTCATCCGTGCCCAGCGGATGTTTCGCAGAAGGCATCTGCAGGCGTTCAGCAAAATTGATTTCCCTGTAGTCGATAGTAGTGAAAAATGGATAGAGGATGCAGAAGAGGATGATCCCCAAGAGGAGCAGAAGTGCCGTCACAGCAGCAGGATTACGGAAAAAGGCACGACTTTTATGTTTCATTTCTTTCATCTCACGCCGCGTCTGCGCAGATTGCTGCTGAAACTCAAAGTCCTGCGCAGGGAAGGATTTACCGCCACGAACATCAGATCCGTGATCACACTGCATATACTCATGATCAAGGCCACAACGACAGCGCAGCCCAGCAGCGTGGTGGTGGCACGGCTCCGGATGGCTGCAACCATGGCACTGCCCAACCCACGAACGGTAAAAAAGTGTTCTACGACAATGGATCCGCACAGCAGCTGGGCACATACGCTGCTGAATACCGAAAAGGCAGGGACCAGCGCGTTTTTCAGAGCGTGCCGGAGGATCACACTGCGCCGGCTGAGTCCCAGTGAAGTGAGAGAGAGAATAAACGGTTTATCCAGCACCTCCGCCATTCCCGCTCGGGTGACCTTTGCTACATTCGCTGCACCCATTACCGTGAGAATGACAATGGGGACCGCTTCGTCCAGAGAATTCCGGGGGATCACATGGATCCAGCGGAGACGCACTGCGAAAAGCAGCATCAGAGCCAGCGATATGCAGAAAGCCGGAATAGCGGCCAGCAGTGTAGTGAGCGTTGTAAGAAGACTGTCCTGCCAGCTCCCGCGGCGGCAGGCAGCATATATCCCAAGCGGCACTCCCAGGAGGTACGTGCCCAGAACACTGAGCCCCATAACTCGAAGCGTGATGCGGGTCCGGACCAGGAGTTCCTCCCGCAGAGGGAGCACGGAGGCGCGGTCCCGGCCGAAATCCAGACGGGTAAACACCCTCCAGCAGTATTTGCCGTACTGCTGGAGAAAGCTGAGAGAAGCCTGCCCGGGAACATCGTCAGCATAAGGGACCATATTCGCTGTATCCGTGCCGGGAAGCGCGGACATCAGCATAAAGATCAAAAGGATCACCGCCATGACACAAGGAATGACCAGCAGTATTCTCTTGCAGAAATATCCGAACATTACGTCCCTCCAAAATGGCCTTTGAAAACAGAAGCGGAGATATCCCGGTATTCCACACGGTCAGAAAGAGCCGCGGATGACAGACCATAATGAATCAATTATAGGGCAGGGGGCAGCGGAATTCAATGCAAATTCCGGAAATGCTCACACAGATCGCGTAAAATTCGGGAGAGCGGAGGCCGCTCACAGGCAGTGAGCGCAGGTACCGGGCATCGTCACCGGAAAGAAAGCAGAAGCTCTAAAAAAGAATCTGCACCGTCCTGCGTGTTTTGTGCTTGTACAGCACAAAAAGTTGTGATACCTTTCTATGCAGATGAAAACGATCCATAGCATAGCTGAAAGACGCAAAAAGGAACAGAACATGAAAATCATCAAGGGACTGAAACTGGGCGGACTGCAGCAGAAGATATTCAATCTGGTGCTGGTCTTCATTCTGATACTTATAGGCGTTTACGCTGCCGTATCTGTATGGCATCAGCGGAACCTGACGCAGATTGTACAGGAGGCTGCCGTGCAGCAGCAGGACTCGATTACGGAAGTCTCCGAACAGACGATGGAAACCGTCCTGCGTCTGTCGATGACCCAGATCACTGCCCTGCAGGGATACATCGCAGACGATCTGTTCAGCGATGTACGTACCGATGTGCTGACTCTGCAGGCATTTGCCGGGGAACTGTTTGAAAACAGAGATCTCTTCCCTCCCCGCACAGTTGAACCGCCCGCCTCTGCCATGGATGGGAAGCCTTCTGTGATGCTGATCTGCAGCGAGGACGCGGACCCTTCTACTTCAGAACTTCTGGGGCTCGTCGGCAACATGGGGGAGATCATGCTGTCGATGTACGAGGCTTCCGGAAAACTCAGCAGTGTATTCATTGGCACTGCTGACGGGAACATGGTTCTGGTGAATGACCGTGCCGGTGCTTATCTTCTTCCAGATGGAAGCCCCCGCACTCTTGAGATCCGGAAACGCCCCTGGTATTTACAGGCTGCTGCAGCCGGTGAGCCTGTTTTCACGGGAGTGGAAATAGACGCCTATACGAATATCCCGATGCTGGAATGTGCCGCGCCGGTCTATCACGAGGGGCAGCTCGCCGCAGTGGTAAGTGCGGATATCTTTCTGGACTCCATCAGCGATTACGTGGACCGGGCAACGTCTGAAGGCGGATTCCTCTGTGTGATCGACAGGAATGGCCGCGTGCTATTCTCTTCGGTGAAGGAAGGGACCCTTCAGGCTCAACCTACAGAAAATGCTCCGGATCTCCGTGAAAACGGGAACACGGAACTGGCCCGCTTCGTGACCCTTGCTCTCCGCGAGAATACAGGTTTGGAAGTGATCACCGTTGACGGGCGAGAATTCTATATGACAGCGGCTCCTCTGCCATCAGTAGGCTGGTCAGTGCTTTCCGGTGTGGAGAAAGAGATCACCCATCAGCCGACAGCTGTAATGCTCACCCAGTATGGCGAGATCAGTGCCGGCGCCCTGGCGTCTTATGAACTGGGTGCGCGCCATTCCACGCAGCTGCTTCTGACAGTCACAGCGGTGATCCTTCTGCTGGCTGCAGCCAGTGCGCTGATCATGGCAAAACGTACGGTAAAACCGCTGGAACGCATGACGCAGCGCATCAATGCCCTGCGTGACGGCGATACAGCCTTTGAAATGGAAGAAGCATACCGCACCGGAGATGAGATTGAGATTCTGGCAGAAACCTTCTCCACGCTGTCCGCCCGTACAAGGAATTACATTTCTCAGCTCACCCGTATCACAGCCGAGAAGGAGCGGATCAGCACCGAACTGGCGCTGGCCACCCGGATTCAGGCGGATATGCTGCCGAACATATTCCCCGCCTTTCCCGACCGGCCTGATTTTGATATCTATGCCACAATGGATCCTGCCAAGGAGGTCGGCGGTGATTTTTATGACTTTTTCCTCATAGACCGGGATCATCTGGCGCTTGTCATGGCCGATGTTTCGGGAAAAGGCGTACCGGCTGCTCTCTTCATGATGATCTCCAAGATTCTCGTGCAGAACTATATGATGAACGGATACAGTCCGGCAGAAACGATGAAGGTCGTGAATGAACAGATCTGTGCCAACAACCGGGAAGATATGTTCGTAACAGCCTGGCTGGGAGTCCTCGATCTGCGGACCGGGGTCCTTACAGCCGCGAATGCCGGACACGAGTACCCAGTCGTGATGCAGGCAGGAGGCCGCTTTGAACCGGTAAAGAACCGGCATGGTCTTGTACTTGGAGGCATGGCTGGAACAAAGTACACAGACCGCTCACTCATGCTGACCGCCGGAGCAAAACTTTTCCTGTATACCGACGGCGTGCCGGAGGCAACCGATTCGGAAAACAGGCTGTTCGGCACAGAACGGATGCTCACCGCCCTGAACAGTGATACTTCCCTTCCACCAGAAGCTATTATCCGTCAAGTCCGGGATGCTGTGGACGTTTTTGTTCGGGATGCAGAGCAGTTCGATGATCTGACTATGCTCTGCCTGGAATACAAGGGTAGCGGAACCGCTGATCACAAATAGGGCAGTTGAAGGACACCCTGTCAGTTCAACCCGGCGGCAGCGGATATGCTGCTGATCGGAGAAATCTCCTGCATAGAGGAGGTCTTCCTTGCAAAAGAGAAAACGCAATCTGTTCCTGCCGGTCCTGATCTCTCTGATCCTGCTCGGGACTCTGCTCCTGCTTCCTTTTATCCGGTCGGTAGCCGGCACTTTTCTTCCGGATCGGAAATCTCTGCGCAAGATCGATCCGGACCGCCCGATGGTAGCTCTCACATTCGACGACGGACCGCATCCCGAGTGGACTCCCGTGATCCTGGACTGTCTGGAAAAGCACGGTGCCGCTGCGACCTTTTTCGAAGTCGGCAGCAACATGGATCTCTATCCCGCCCTCTGTGCCAGAGCAGAAGAAATTGGTTGCGAGGTCGGCTCCCACACTTACAGCCATATAGACCTGACCTCCGTTGATCCAGAAACAATCAGTCAGGACCGGAGTCTCTGCGACAAAGCCTTCCGCCTTGCTCTCGGACATGCACCGGCATTGATGCGTCCACCCGGAGGCGCCGTCAACGGGCAGGCAAAGCAGCTGCTGGACCTGCCGCTGATCGGCTGGTCGCTCGACACGAAAGACTGGCAGACACGGGACACAGCCGCCACCGTCGCAGTCGTACAGGAAGCAGGGAATCTGGACGGTCAAGTGATCCTGATGCATTCCCTGTATCCGTCCTCTGCCAGAGCCGCGGAGATCCTGATCCCCTGGCTACTTGATCAGGGATATCAGCTGGTGACCGTGAGTGAGCTGATGCAGATACGCTACGGAACACTTCCGCAGCCCCACCTCTACTATACCGTGGACTTTTTCCTGTACGGTGCGGACCCCGCCTAGTGACCGCACTCTGGCAAAAAGTGGGAAGAGATCTCTTTTCTCTTCCCACTTTTTTATTCTTCTCTGCTATACCGTATTGAATTTCCAGGCAGGACGAAATACAATAGGAACATCTTTTCCGAAAGGACGCGGAAACATGAAGAACACCATGATCAGCCTGAAGGAGAAATTCGGCTTTCTGGCTTTCTCCACCTCCAGCAATATCGTCTTCAATTTCAAGAACCTCTACTACCTGATTTTCCTGACGAACGTCCTGAAAGTACCCGTACTTACCGCCGGTACCATTCTGACGCTCGGAACCATCTGGGATGCTATCAATGATCCGCTCATCGGTATTTTCTCTGCAAACCATACCTTCCGCAACGGTGAGAAGGTACGCCCATACGCACTCTGGTGCGCTCTTCCCTGGGCTGTTACCATCGTGCTTATGTTCTCTGATTTCAGAACAGGGCAGACACTGACGATCATCCTGTGTCTGGTGATCTACTTTGTATTTGAAGCGCTGTACACCTTCCTTGCCATGCCCTATAACTCCATGGGCTCACTTGCCAGCAACATCGATGCCGACCGAAAGTCCATCAATGCATTCCGCAGTCTGGGCGGATGTCTGGGCAGCGGGATCGGTTCCGTCGCCGTGACGCCGATTGTAAAACTGTTCGGAGGACTGCAGGGAAAAGGCGCCATCATCGGAGCCGGAGACGCGCCGGCCCTTTTCAAGACCGCACTGGTCATGGGCGTGATCTGCATCATCGGCTGTCTGACTCATTATTTCACCACGAAGGAGCGGGTGAAGCAGCTCTCAGGGGACACCAGCCGCATCACATTGATGCAGGCTTACCGGATGCTTTTCAAGTGCAAATCCTGGATCCTGAACATGTTCTACATCATCTGCTACGGGATCACGACAGCACTGGTGATGAACAACATCAATTACTATGCCGCGTATATCCTCGGCGCCAGCTCCAAGGCTACACCCATCCTGGCAGTTTATCTGGTTGTGGCCATCCTCACCTCCGTCTTCACTCCGATGATTGACAGCCGGATCGGCAGGAAGAACACCATGCTGCTCGGCGCCGCGGTCCAGATTCTCGGAAAGATCCCCTTCATCATCAATCCCTATTCTATGGCAAGCATCTATATCAATGCACTTTCCGTAGGTCTCGGCGCAACAATCACTTTCGTAATGTTCAACACAAACCGCAATAACATAGCGGATATCGTGGAGTGGAAGAACGGCCGCCGAATCGACTCGATGGTGGCTGCGGGCGACAATCTTGCCAGCAAGCTTGCAGAGGCCGGTGCTGTCCAGCTGATGGCCGTTGCCCTCTCCCGCGCAGGCTTCAACGAAGCCCTCAAACTGAATCAGACGCCTGCCACCCTGCAGACTATATGTATGCTGCTTGGCTGGGCGCCGTGTATCGTATCGATCATCATGCTGCTCGTCCTTCTGAAAATGGATATCCAGAAGGAAATGGAAGAGTCCAGACCTGCAGTCTGATCTGTCTCCTGAAAAGAAAAAAGACGGCAGAACGCCGTCTTTTTTCTTTTCAATCCATGTTTTTTACTTTCTTCTTCCAGTCGCAATCGTAAGCAGACGAAGAAACTGCACCATCACGGAAGCAAGCGAGACAAAATAAGTCATTGCCGCTGCCCGCAACAGTTTTCTGGCCATTGATTCGGATTCCTCATTCGCTACAAGTCCCATCGATTCCAGACTTGCCAATGCCCGGCGCGAAGCGTTCACTTCCACCGGCAGCGTAATAAAGTGTACCAGCACCACCACAGCAAACAGCAGCACTCCGACATCGATCAGAAACGTGAAGCGCTGCAGAAGCAGCCCAAGGATCACAAAGATGTATGAAGCCCCGGAGCAGATATTGGCTGCCGGCACCAGCGTCTTTCGGATGGTGAGAGGGATATAGCCCTCGGCGTGCTGGATGGCATGACCGCTCTCATGCGCTGCAATGGCAACCGCTGCTACAGAAGGTGTGTCGATGACGTTCTGCGAGAGATTCAGGGTTTTTTTCAGCGGGTTGTAGTTATCCGTGAGGTTTCCGCTCACCCCGACGATGGCCACATCATGGATCCCGTTGGCCCGCAGGATCCGTTCCGCCACCTGTCTTCCCGTATACGGAGCCTGTGCCTGGGAGTACTTTTTGAACAGTGACTTCACCCGGGCAGAAATGATCAGGCTGACTATGAGCAGGATGATTGAAAGGATGTAGTAAATTCCTGAATACATGGTGATCTCCTCCTTCCCGGAAACAATTCCGTTCATTTCTTTTCATGCTTCATTATAGCACGCGGCAGGAGGGAATAAACTGCAATTTGTGAACATTACAGGCGCATTTTCTCCCGTCAGGGAGAAATACGTTTATTATCTGCGCGAAAACCTCAGCCTACTTTGACGCAGATGACCGGACGGATGCCGAACTGCTGCATATTCACATAGTAGCCTTCATACATCAGTTTGCCTGCAGAACTGACATACATGGATTTGCGCTGCAGATCACCTGGGGTCCGGAGCCACCAGTTCGTGCTGTAATCCACATAAGTCTCTTCGCGCTGTGTAGTGCCCTGGTAATCCATCCACACACCTGCGGTTGGGTCAACGATGGAATAATAATAGGTTCCACCGGATGAGAGCCCGAATCCGCCGGATTTGGCATACTTTGTGGATTCCGCCTTCAGGATGGAAGCCGGCAGTGCTTTGGCCTCCTCCTCGCTCAGGATCCATACCCGGTCGTTCGTTTCGTTTCCGGGAGTGATCGGGTTGTTCTGGAAGTCATAGGGATATCTGGGGTTAGCGTGAGGCGGGATCGTGGTGAGCACCAGCAGGTTCCGCTCATCCCCGGAAAAGGCAGCGGAGATAAACTCATCGTTCAGCCAGTGGCGGAGAGCCGAGTCCTCCCAGGTGATATCCACACGCTCTTCATGGTAGGGCCCGCAGACCAATATATAAAGGCTCAGCAGCGTAAGTCTGTCGTTCTCTTTTCCGATCACGATCCATTCGATCGGCTCGGATGTGGTCTCACTCTTATTATCCTGTTCAAAGGTTCCGAAAGTGACAATGTCCCTTTCTTTCGCGCCTGCCAGATCATCCTGCATGGCCACCAGATCCTGCAGCTGCGCCATACGTTCATCGGCATCCTTATAGCCGGGCATCGTGTTGAACGCAGCAAAAGCTTCGCGGATCTCGCCGGCTTCCATCAGAGCCACTGCATCCTGATAACGGTTTTCCTGCTGCTTTTCGCGAGCCTGTGCCGCTCTATCCGCAGAATCTTTATAATCCCCGAGCGCTTCAAAGGCGGCAGCAGCCCCCTCAAAGTCCTCATCGACCATCATTGCAAGAGCCGCTTCGTACTCTGCGCTTTTATCCTCTTCTACCGGAGCTGCAGTCGGGTCCGGAGTTTTTTCCGCGCTCTGCTGGACCGCAGGGATCGATTCGATCTTTCTGCCAATCCTCGGCAGCCCGCAGGCACACAGAGCAAACAGCATCGCAGCCGTTAGCAGCAGTGATGTGAGCTGAACGAACTTTTTCATTTTCATTCTCCTTTTTTCTCCGTCGGAGTCTTTCCTTCCCGTCTATATCTCAGTATTTTTATTATATCAGCCTGCAGCAGGCATGGCAATCAAAAGCTACTCATTTTTTCACTTTTTTGAGAGTAAATCGTCACCGAAGCCGGTATCGTTTCCGAAGAACAACCAGCTGCAGCAAAGTATGAACGGTCAGTAAATAATACCGCCAAATGCTCTTTCGACTTGGACATTTTCCTTCCACTGTGCTATTTTATGGTCGCAGCAGTATTATCTGCCATCCCGTTTCTGATGAATGGAGGATACAAAATGAAAAGATCTGCAGTGATCCTGCTTTCTCTTTGCCTGCTTTGCCTTCTTTGCCTTCTCTGCGCCTGCTCAGGCGCGGAAATTTCCGCCGGCGAAACAGAGGATATCTCCCTTTCTTCCGCTGCTCTGCCAGAGATAGCGGAGACAGCGGAATACCCGATGCGTGAAGAATACCGCAGTGAAGACGGCACTCTTCTTCGGGAGGCTGTCACAGACCGAACTGACTCCGGAGAATATATCACCGTCACGACGTATTATGATCCTTCCGGGAAGGTCACCGGCATGCTGGAGGACAAGCTTGATGCCGACAAGGTGCTGCTCTCCTCCCGCACTCTTTCCGCAGAGGGTGAACTGCTCTCCGAATGGACCTCCGAGGTTCGTGAGGACGGTTCCGAGGAACATGTCACCTATTATGAAGGCGACCGCGTAATGGTGAGGACCGATCGATATTTTGATGATCTGGCGAACGAGGTCCGCTCTGTCAGCACCACCTGGTTTGGTCTGGAACGTGAGACATTCCCCTCTCCCACAGCCGATCTTCCCGACCGCACCTATACTCGCTGGTCTCTCACCCCGGCACTTGAGGAGAAAAGCAGAGCTTTTACCTGCTTCGACACTCCTGGCGTGAGGAGCGCAGAAACCAGCTACTCCGTAACCGATGACGGCATCATTACGGTGTTCTATCTCTCCTGCGAGGCAGAGACCGGGGAAGCCGCTTCCAGCGATACGCTTTCCTTCACCGCAGACGGAACGCTTCTTGCAAAGAAGACTGTTTATCCGGACAGCTACACTGTGGAGAGCACCTTTTCTGACGGATTTGAAATTGTCTCCTATGAAGCGGAGGATGGCAGTATCACCGATTATCGGACTGACACGCAGACCGGTGCGCTCACCTCGGTTCTCTCCTGCGATGCCAAAGGTATGCCCTTTCTGGAGAAGTACTATGACGAATCCGGTCTTCTCTCCGAAGATCGCTTCTTCGTTGAGGGGGAGCCGCACGGAAAGGTGATCTACTCCTATGATGACGCCGGCCGCTTAGTCCGTACGGAAACGGTCAGCGCAGACGGATCTGCCGAAAGCGTCACTCTCACCTTCTATGAAGAGAGCGGTCTTGTCATCCGGACTGAGCACTATGACGGGGAGAACAATTTGCTTGACTACAGCGCCATCACCCATGATGAAAACGGCTCCGTCTCGTCGGAGACCATCTTCGCCTCAAATGGGAGAATGAAGGAGAAGTACGAATACATTCTGGACAATTCCGGAGTCCGTACCGGCTACAGGCACTATGGAGAGGACGGAAAACTGCTGGACGAAGGCTCTTACTGATTCTGCGTAATGGAAAAAGGAGCATCAGGACTTATGCCTGATGCTCCTTTTTCCATTCCTGAATACTCACAGTGTAAATGCTTCTTGCAATAAAAGAGCAAGGTAGTGTATAATTATGAGGTTAACACTCTGTATTATTTGAAATACTGCAAAAACACTGTCTATGGAGGTCCGTTTTTATGGCGATCAAGATCCTTGCCGACAGCACCTGTGACCTTTCCGAAGAACTGATCCGGAAATATGACATCGGCATCATCCCTCTCACTGTCACACTCGGTGAGAACAGCGGTCTGGACGGGATCGATATTACCCCGGAAGATATCTACGCATATGTGGAAGCGTCCGGAAATCTACCGAAAACCAGTGCTGTCAGTGTGGGTGATTTCACAAAAGCCTTTCAGTCCTGGCGTGAACAGAGCGACGAAGTGATCTGCTTCTGCATCAGCAGTCTGTTCTCCAGTTCATATCAGAACGCCTGCATCGCCGCAGAGGAAATCGATGGTGTCTATCCGTTCGACACATATAATCTGTCCACCGGTGAAGGACTCATCATTCTGCGTGCTGCAGAAATGGTCCGGGAAGGCTGTTCCGTGGATGAAATCCTTGCTGAATGCCACAGCCTCGTTCCCCGCGTGGAAGCCAGTTTTGCCGTCAATCAGCTGGACTATCTGTACAAAGGTGGACGCTGCTCTGCTCTGGCCGCGTTCGGAGCCAATCTTTTCCATATCAAACCCGCAATCAATGTAAAGGACGGGCATATGGAACCGGGGAAAAAATACCGCGGCAGCATCGACAACGTAATCCGCAGTTATGTGCAGGATCGACTGAAAGACCGCAGCAGCGGAATCGACATGCACCGTATCTTCGTCACACACACCCGCTGCGCTCCGGAGACGGTGGAAAGCGTGAAGCAGCTGGTGAGAGAGTTCTGCCCGGATGTGGAGGAGATCGACGAGACCGTCGCCGGTTCCACCATCACCACGCATTGCGGCCCCCAGACCCTGGGTGTACTCTTTATCCGTAAAGAACTGTAACGGAGAGCAAAGATGGAAGAGAAAAAGACCATGACCGAAGAAGAAGCCTACCTGAAGACTTTGCTGTACATCTCCCTGCGCGATGATTCCCTCTCGCCGGATGAACTGACTTATTTTCACTCTCTCGGGAAAAGCCTTGGATTCACCGCTGCGGAGATGGAGGCAATGGTGAGCAGCATCCGCGCTCATGAGGAACCCATCGAGCAGATCACGGCCGGGATACGTTCCGTAAAAATGAAGCTGTGGCTTGTGTCTGAGCTCGTTTCGCTCTGCTACGCGGACGGCGATTACTCTCTCGCCGAGAAAAACGGCATGCGGGAGATCTGCCGGCTCATCTCTCTGGACGAGCCTTCCCTGAAAGAAGTGGAAGAATCCTTTTCTTCCTCCGCACCGGAAGATTCCGCAGAAAAGCTGCTGAACAACCTGCGCAGCTTCTTTTCGGATGAGTTCACCTCATCAATCAGCCTTCTCCGCAGTCAGCTCTCCTCCGCTCTGGCCCATGCTGCCGCGAACGGACTGAATACCATCGCCTCAGATGTTCCCTATTCCATGGCCGATGCCTTCACTCTCATGGAGCAGAACAGTCAGATTCGGAATATCCTGGAAACTGAGGATGTCTCCTCGGCTGTGAGGGAAAAACTGGACATACAGCTTCGCACCAAAGTGTCCGCTCTGCGCAGGCAGCTGGCAACAGAATCCGACCCGGAGACCGTTCTTTCCATCGAAGCCCAGATCGATGATCTTCTTCGTACAATCGCTGCTGTAAACAGAAACTGAGCTGACAGAAGCAAAAAACCGGAAGCAGCAGATGCCGGCTTCCGGTTTTTTGATCATCGATCAAAAAGGTCAGAGAGAGGATCTTTTTGAACAATCATGCGAAAACAGTACTGCTGTTTTCGTCCAGTTCCTTTGTTAACAATGCTTCCAGGGCTCCAATGGCTTCTTTTTCGTCCGGTCCTTCCGCTGTCAGTGTAATCGTCGTACCGCAGCAGATCGCAAGCGACAGGATGCCAAGCAGGCTTTTTGCGTTCGCACGTTTTTCGTTGCGCTGGACATAAATATCACTGCGGAAGGATGTGGCACATTGGGTGAACTGTGTTGCCGGTTTGGCATACAGTCCCACTTTGTTTTCGATCTGAATCTCTTTGCTGATCATATATACTCCTTCCTCTTGCTGTGGTCACAATAACAGTAAAACCCTTGCTGTGTCAATACTTTTCGGCTTTTTTCCTCCATTTTGTGAAGTCCTACAAATGAATATTTAAAGGCTTTTAACCATCTGACTCTTCCGGTACGGATTTCCCTTCAAAATTACCGGATAGCCATGATTTTCAAGGATTTTCAAACAGAATAATCACCAGTTTCCTGCCATTATCTTTTCTTCAGGCCGTTTTTCTTCCCTTTTTTGGCAAATTCGTGGATTTCATGACTGTATTTTATCGATTATGCTGAAACTCAGTCCGAAAAATTGTATTTTTCCCATTTCGATGCTATAATCACTCAAAATTCCTATTCAGAGGCGGTACACAATGAAAGCAAGACTTTATACGATCGGTTTCGCAGCCTTTCCGGACAGGACCGCTTTTCTTTCCATGCTGAAAGCAAATAAGATCGACGCCGTGATTGATCTCCGAATCGCGCCCCGTTCTGCAATACTGCCGCAGTTTGACGCAGATCAACTTCAGGATTTCCTTTTCCGGGAAGGCATTACCTATCTCAGCTTCGCCCGGGAATTTGGTGAACCGCAGGATGACCTCTCTCTGCATAGCGAAGGCCGCATTGCTTTTGAAGCCTTCGCCACGACAGATGCTTTCCGCAGCGGGATTTCCCGGCTGGAAATCGGGCTTGAGCGGGGCGTGGTTCCGGTGCTCATGGATGAAACCGCCGATCCTGCCTCCGGTCACAGAGGCATTCTTGTTTCACGCGCCTTGTCCATGCTTGGGTATGAAGTGATCCATATCATCCCGGATGCTTTGAAAACACATGCTCAGCTGGAAGCGGAGCTTATCGAACTGGCTGCGGAGACGATCCGCGCTCAGCAGGCACAGCTCACTCTTCTGCCGGAAGAGAATTCCTGTCCTCTCACCCGCAGTGATCTGCTGGAACTCGGTTACCGCCTTAAAAGCGAGAAGATCGGCTTTCAGCAAGCGGACTTCAGCTGAATGGCTTTGATGACAGCAAATCCGTACGGAAGTGAATATGCAGGACTGTTCTCTACAATCGAGACGCTGCTGCCGCAGGGTCCTCTCCTTATTGCGATCGACGGAGGCAGCGCTGCGGGAAAATCCACACTCGCCGCCTATTTAAGCGGACGCTATGACGGCACTGTCTTCCACATGGATGACTTTTTCCTGCGCACCGAGCAGCGGACACCCGCCCGCTATGCCGAACCCGGCGGAAATGTGGACCGAGAACGCTTCCTTGAGGAAGTCCTGCTCCCGGCAAAAAAAAGGGAGGCGGTTTCGCTCCGGAAACTGGAACACACGAATGGAGTCTTCCGGCTCCTCCCCCCCGTGACGGTCATCCCAAAACGCTTTGTGATTGTGGAAGGGGCTTACAGTATGCACCCGGAACTGGCAGACTGCTATGACTTTTCGGTTTTTCTCCGGATTCCGCATGATCTGCAGTCCAGACGTGTACTGGCCAGAAACGGCACGGAAGGCGCGCAGATGTTTTTCAGCCGCTGGATTCCGCTTGAGCAGGCTTATTTTGAAGCACTGCATCCCGCCGAACGATGCGATCTGGTGATCGATGTTACGGAATAAATGAAAAAAGGATCTGTCTGACAGACAGATCCTTTTTGTTTGTACAGTTTTATTTCGCGTAATCCACGGCCTTGGTCTCCCGCAGGAGATTGACCTTGATCTGACCGGGATAGGTAAGCTCTTCCTCGATCTTTTTGGCAATATCCCTTGCCAGAAGGACCATCTGGTCTTCGCTGACTTCTTCGGGTTTCACCATGATACGGATTTCGCGGCCCGCCTGGATGGCATAGCAGGTATCGATACCGGGGAAACTCTTGGTCACTTCCTCCAGTTTCTCCAGACGCTTTACATAGTTCTCGATATTCTCGCGGCGGGCACCCGGTCTGGAAGCGGAGATTGCATCGGCAGCCTGAACCAGGCACGCGACCAGCGTGTGCGGCTCCACATCGCCGTGGTGCGCCTCGATCGCATGGATGACCGCTTCGGATTCCTTGTACTTCCTTGCCAGGTCTACGCCGATCGTCACATGGCTTCCCTCAACTTCATGATCGATTGCCTTGCCCAGGTCGTGAAGCAGGCCGGCCCTCTTAGCAGTGGCTACATCCGCACCGAGTTCAGCGGCAAGCAGTCCGGCAATATGAGACACTTCGATGGAATGATTGAGAACGTTCTGCCCGTAACTTGTACGGTAACGCATACGTCCGAGAAGGCGGACGATCTCAGGATTGAGACCGTGGATGTTCGTTTCGAACACAGCCCGCTCCCCTTCAGATTTGATCGTAGCGTTCACTTCCTTCTGGGCTTTGGCCACCATCTCCTCGATACGTGCCGGGTGGATACGGCCGTCCTGAATCAGTTTTTCAAGCGCGATCCGAGCTACTTCCCGCCGTACAGGATCAAAACCGGAAACCGTGATGGTTTCAGGGGTATCGTCGATAATCAGATCGCAGCCCGTCAGCGTCTCGATACTGCGGATATTTCTTCCCTCACGCCCGATGATGCGTCCCTTCATGTCGTCGTTGGGGAGAGGAACGACAGAAACGGTGATCTCACTGGCGTGGTCTGCTGCACAGCGCTGGATAGCTGTGGCAATGATCTCACGGGCGCGTGTCTCGGCTTCTTCCTTGTACTGGGTCTCGATTTCCTTGACCTTCACTGCCATCTCATGGGTCACATCGTCCCGGATGGTGGAGATCAGGTAGGCTTTTGCTTCTTCTACGGTAAATCCGGATACTTTTTCCAGCATTTCGAGCTGGGCTTTCTTGACCTGTGCGATTTCCTGCTGCTGAGCTTCCGCAGCAGCGATCTTGCCGGCCAGAATCTCATTCTTCTTTTCGACCGCATCGGTCTTTCTGTCCAGGTTCTCTTCCTTTTGCTGAAGGCGGCGCTCCTGCTTCTGCAGTTCTGAACGGCGCTCCTTCACTTCGCGCTCATATTCCGCGCGATTTTTGTGTATTTCTTCCTTTGCCTCAACGAGAGCCTCTCTTTTCTTGCTCTCGGCGCTCTTTATCGATTCATTGATGATCCGCTTCGCTTCTTCTTCCGCGCTGGCAATCTCACGCTCGGCCACCTTTTTCCGGTAGACGATCCCAAGGAAAAAGCATACGACCGCGGCAACCGCAATGATCACAATCCATAAAACAACGGGCATGATAAAGAAAACACACCTCCATTCTTTTTCGAATTTTACGGTGGTTTTTTCAAATATGCATCTGATACACAGCTATGACAGGCCGCTCCAGGCACCTGTCCACACATAGAAAAAACAAATATTTCAAGGGGGACATCCCCAATATCCCTCGCAATATTAACCGATTTATTTTATCTTTTCAGAAACCATCTGTCAAGTAAAAGCTGTTTTACTCCGGAGAATGGCCGTGCCTGAAACCGGAAAGGTGAAGCGCTCCGGCGAAATGGTTACCGAAGCGCTTCACCTTTCCGATTATCCGATGCGGCAGAGCCCCCATAGCAACAGACAGATCAGGAACGCCTCCATCAACATGGCTGCAAAACTCATCGCCCACCGGCCGTTCCTGTTATAGCCGTAGAAATCGTCCCAGCGTCTCTCCTCCGGGCAGAACACTACCTTGCGCAGATATACCGCCCCATATATGATCACCGGCAGCATTCCCGTCAATGCGAGCGGGAAGGTCATCGGATACCACCGCTCAAAGAAGCAGAATGAATTGACGGCCAGCAGAGGTCCGATCAGATGGAAATACATATCCCGACCGGAGAGCATGGCCTTATACCCTGCTGCGGGGCCGAGATAAACCATCACGGTAACCAGTGTGACTGTAACGGAAGCCGTTGCGATATAGTGCAGGATCCAAGCCCACACGGGGACATTTCCTGCAAGGATCAGAAGCGCCGTCAGGAGAGAAGCCAGCGCACTGAATATATTGGAAAGAAGCGTGAAAAAGCGCAGTGCTTTTCGTCCCTGCTGAACATCCCACATACCTTCCCTGCGGAAGCAGGTGAGTGTGCAGAAGACGGTGCAGAAAAAAATGAGCAGATTGAAAACAGCCGCCATTTGTGTTCCCTCCCGTCAGCGGGTGATCGCATTCCAGATGAGTGCCTGTGCCTCTTTTGCCTCGGGCATCGGGCAGATCGGGAAACAGTGGATCATGCCCTCCCCGACAAGGACAGTGCATTCAGTCCCCGCCTCCGTGAGTTTCTGTGCCAGCAGTACACTGTCCGGATAGAGGATCTCGCGGGTTCCGGTGGTCAGCGTGACCGGAGGGAGGCCGGACAGATCTCCATAAAGGGGACTCACACGCGGGTCCGTAAGCGGAAGGCCGTCAGCCCATACTTCACCCATCCGGCGGAGTCCGTCGATCCCCAGCATGGGATCGGACTGCACATAGTTCCTCATCTCCGGGTTCGTCATCGTCAGATCAGCCCAGGGCGAGATCAGAATCAGTTCTTCCGGAACAGATCTTTCTGCCCCGTCCCTGAGGCTCTCCGCCAGGCCGAGCGCCAGTCCTCCGCCTGCGGAATCACCCATGAACACGACTTTCCCGCAGTCGTTTTCCTCCATATAGCGCAGAAGAAAAGCTGTGCACATCCGGTAAGCGTCCTCGCAGTTATATACCGGCTCTTTCGGATAGACCACCAGCACCACCTCGCAGCCGGTCTCTTTGGCCGTACGGGCCGCCATGGTCGTCTGCTGCGCGTTCGGCTGATTGATATAAGCCCCGCCGTGGAAATAGAAAACCGTCTGCGCCGGATGCTCCTGATCGTTATAGATGAAGGCCTGCAGCGCCTCTTCGCGCTCCTCACGGAGGCTGATGCCGAACCTGGCCTTTTCGATCACGACCGGCTCGCGGTTGGTCTCTGCCTTTTCCCGGATATACTCTTCGGCTTTTTCTATGTAGGTAAACTTGTCGCTGCGGTGCTGCACGATCAGCACCAGGTCGGTCAGCCCCGCCATGAAGGAGTGACGGCCGATGAAACTGCAGTAGGCCCAGAATCCGCCCACTGCGAGCAGGACGAGCACAAGCAGCAGAGATAAAATCTTCTTCAGGATCTTCATGTGTACCCCTCCGTTTCTCTCCGTTCAGTCTGTTATAATAATACGCTCGATCACCGGCTGCTCTTCTGCCGGGATTGTGCCGTTATTGTCCACCGGTCTCGCATCTTTCGCGATCTTCTCTGCGATCTCCAGTCCTTCGGTCACCCGGCCGAATGCCGCGTAGCTCCCGTCCAGATAGGTTGCATCCCCCACAGTAATGAAAAACTGGGAGCTTGCGCTGTTCGGGTCGCCGGAGCGGGCCATGGAAATCACTCCTTTGACATGACTGATGGGATTGTCCACACCGTTCTGCGAAAACTCACCCGGGATAGTCGGGACAGGATTCCTGGTTCCGTCCGGTCTTCCGCCCTGGATCATGAATCCATCCATGATCCGGTGGAAAGTAAGTCCCTCATAAAACCCCTCCTGCGCCAGCCGGATAAAATTCGCCACAGTGAGAGGGGCAGCGTCCGCATCCAGTTCCAGCCTGATGGTGCCATAGCCCCGAATGGCGATCTCCGCGTGGCGGAGTCCCGCCAATTTCTCTGTTTCCGGGGCATTGCTCTCCTCTTCTTCGAGGTCAGGGACCGTTTCCACCCCGCTTTCTGCTGTGAGGATGCTTTCATGCGGAAGTACGCGGGCGAACAGAAGCCAGCAGACCGCAAGCACAGTAAGCACTGCCGCAAGGATCAGCAGGATCCGGGGCCAGTGCGGTATTTTCTTTGCCGCGGCCTGCTGCTTTTTTGCCCGGGTCAAGGCCTTCCCGCAATAACGGCAGTTTCTCGCTCCTTCATTGTTTTCCTTCCCGCAGGCAGGGCAGATGATCTTCATGTGGGCTGTTCCTCCGTAAAAGTCAGGTTTTTCACCGCTAAACACCATCACATCCATTTTTTCTTCCTGAACCAGATAAGGCATACGACCACGATGACCGCACTCACAACAATCACCGCCGGATAAGCCCAGCGCCACTGCAGTTCCGGCATATACCTGAAATTCATTCCGTACCATCCTGCAATGAGCGTAAGCGGAAGAAAGATAGATGTGACCACCGTGAGCAGCGTCATAATACGGTTCTGCCGTACGTCAAGCTGTGACTGGATAAGGTCGCGCAGCTGTGCCACATATTCACGCTGTCCGTTCACCATTTCATGCAGCCGTACGACCCGTTCCGTAAAAAGACGGTAATAGCGCAGATTCTCCTCGCGGAAAAACTCATTCTCATTCTCCAGCAGTTCCTGTCCCAGATCGATAAGCTGCTCATAGTGCACGCGCATGTCCAGAAGGTCTCCGCGGATATCATTGAGTTCCGGAGGATAGTCATCGACCTTCTCATGCAGGATCTCCTCTTCCATGCGGCCAAGCTTCAGTTCCGTTTTCTCCAGGAACGTCAGGTCATCCGCAATGGCTGTCTCCAGAAGATCATAGAGGAAACGCTCAAGGGAGGGATACTTCCATCGTCTGGAACGGCAGATCTGCTCCGTCAGAGCTGCTGCAAAGCCGCTGTCATCCACCAGGACTATGCCCTTTTCATCCAGTGCGAAAGAAAACGCATTGGTTCTTTCGTCCCCGCGCGTTGAAAGGCGCGGCCGGACCAGACTCCCTGTAAGAGAATCGATGTTGGCCACCGCCTTTGTTTCCTGTGCCGAAGAGAGGTCAAGTTCCAGATCGATGCCCATGTCGAAGAGGTCCCGTTTCTCACTCCATTCCGCGGAAGTCAGAACCGCTGCGAACGGCTCACGGAATGCGCACAATTCCTCCTCGCTGCAGAGAGTCAGCGTTTCCCGGATCAGATAATACATAATCTGCTGTTCTCCTTTCCGTGCGTCTGTCAAACCAAGGAGAATTATACCATACCGCAGCAGGGAAGAACAGGGTTTTCCACGGTTTCTATGCACGTAGAGTCTCCTTTGCGCTTAATCGCTCCGGGACTTGCCTTCCTTATGATCTTTCTTTATAATACTCTTGAATAATACTCCTGACAGTTTCAGAAATATGCATATGGAGGTACTGATCATGGACGCCCTGGAAGCGATCTTTACGCGGCGAAGCACCCGCAGGCTGGCAGACACCCTCCCCCCGGAAGAAAAGATCCGTACGATCGTTGAGGCGGGACGGTCCGCCCCTTCCGGCCACAACAGTCAGACAACGCATTTCTTTGTGATCACAAATAAAGAAGTTCTCATTGAACTTGCTGAACTGCTGAGAAAAGAATTTGCAAAGATGGAACCCGATCCGGATATGTATATCTCTCTCAGAAACGCTATTTCCGCAGCGAAGAACGGGACCGTTGTTTTTCATTACAATGCGCCGGTCCTGATCGTGGCTGCCAATAAGAAAGGCTACGGAAATGCCATGGCGGACAGCGCCTGTGCGCTGGAAAACATGATGATTGCCGCAAACGCGCTGGATCTGGGGACCTGCTGGTGCAACCAGCTCCACTGGCTCACTGATAATCCTGCCGTGCGCAAGTATATGACCGGGCTCGGCCTGCAGGAAGACGAGACCATCACCGGTTCAATCATCCTCGGCTACGGGGCTGACGGAGCACCGGTACGTACCGAGCGCAGGCAGACAGGAAACCCTGTGACCTGGGTCCGCTGATCCGGCAGGTGATATAAAAATGGATGCGGAAGGTTATTCTTCCGCATCCTCTTTTTCTTTCTGCAGCCGATTCAGCAGCCAGGCGAATCCTTTTGCCATACGGACATCCGGCTCGTTGAAATGGTTTCCGGGATTCCACTCCAGTATGCTTTCTGTGGCACCGGACAGCAGTTCCGCCTGCCTGCGGATCCCGCTTCCCACTGTGGCCATCGCGCGGTTTCTTGTTTTTTCCTCCCGGTCTCCCAGACTCAGATAGACCGCCGGGCAGAGGCAATTCTTCTGCTCTGCAGTCTCCAGCCACCCCGGGAACCACACCGATGGAGAGACCGCTGCAACGCCGGCAAATCGATCCGTCTGATAGGCTGCCCACAAGGAAAACAGTCCTGCCAGCGAGTAGCCGCCAAGAAAGTTCCTGTTCGAAGGCCCCTGTGTACTCACCAATGCGGGGAGCAACTCCTTTTCGATCCATGCCAACGTTTTTGCCGCACCGTTACCAAAAGCTTCACTGCCAAAAACCGGAGGGGCCTCCCAAGGGGAAAGCTCCCGGTTCCAGTCCTCCACGGAAAAAGCGAGCACTTGGAAGGCATGTCCCGGCGCCTTCTCACTGATCACCTGCACTTCCCTCTCCAGAAATTCCTCTTCATCTCTTCCGGACGGCTGGATCAGAAGAACCTTCGCGTTGTTTTCCCCGTACAGGAAGCAGCGCTTTCCTGCAATGATCCGTTCCCCGTTCATTCTTCCCGCTTCCCTTCCCGTCTGGCTGTGAGCATGCGGAAGGCCTGCGGAAGAGTGCGGATCAGATCCGACGGGGTCAGGCAATATTCCCCGAACTCTTTTTCGGCCAAGTCCCCGGACGTGCCGTGCAGCCAGACCGCGCACCGCGCCGCGAAAGCAGGATTGAAGCCCTGGGCCAGCATGGCGCAGAGGATGCCGCAAAGCACATCCCCGGAACCGCCCTTGGCCATGGCAGGACCTCCGGTGGGATTCACACTGACTTCTTCTCCCCTGCACACCAAGGTTCCGAAACCCTTCAGGATCAGGAAAACCTGTGGATGCTCTGAAGTGAAGTGCAGGGCTCCTGCAAGCCTTCCCTCCGTCAGATCTCCTCCCATCCGTCGAAACTCCCCTTCGTGCGGAGTGAGAAACAACGGTACGCAGCAGGAATCAAACAGATCCTTTTCTCCCGCACAGGCTGTGAGTGCGTCCGCATCCAGGATCAGCGGACATTTTGCCTCTTTTACCACGGTCCTGACCAGTTCCTGTGCATCGTTTTCCTGTCCCAGTCCGGGACCGATCAAACAGGCGTTGGCCTTCTCCAAGGCAAAAAGGATCTGTGTCTGCGCCTGAAGCGTAATCCCTCCGTTCTCCCATGAGGGCAACGGGGTTACCACCGCACCGTCGCAGCGCGCGGCTGCAACGGTGTAAATACTCTCCGGCACCATCAGATGGGTCAGGCCTGCGCCACTGCGCTCACAGGCATTCGCCGCCAGTACCGGAGCGCCGGAAAAGCCTTTTGACCCTGCAATCAGCAATGCCCGGCCATATCTGTATTTGTGCGTGTGCAGATCTCTGCAGGGAAGAGTGAAATCAGCTGCCTCCGTCTCCATCAGGCGGATGTTCTCTTCCTGTGCCGCTGTCCGGTCGCCGTATTTTTCCGCATACTCCGTAATGCCGATCGCTCTCATGCTGCTTCCCCTTCTTTAACCGTGTTCCGGAGAGACGCTGATTCCCAGCTCTTCCGGGAGAAAGCGCGGGCAGACATTTTCACTCACCGTGATCACCGAGGAAGCAAGGCGCGTTCCGATGGCTGCAGCCTCTGCAAGGCTTTTCCCATAGGTCAGAGCGATCGCCACCCCCGCACAGAAGGCGTCCCCGGCCCCTGTCGTATCCTTCACCTGTACAGGCCTGGCCGGGCAGAGCCCCTTCTCTCCCAGTACGGATGCATAAGCAGCACCGCGGCTGCCCATCGTAACTACCATGGATGGGATCTGTGCGTGGATGACCCTCTGGCTCAATTCCTCGCACAGCTGCTCCGGCTCCATCTCCTGCATATAATCATCCGCGAAGAGGATCCCCGCTTCCTGAGCATTACAGACAAAGCAGTCGATGGACTGGAGAAAATCGCGCCGCTGTGAGGCAATGCTCATGTTTGCCACCACGGCAAACACCCGCTTCCTATATTTTTTCGCATAGTGCAAGACGGTTTTGACGATCTCCGTATCCAGATCGATCTCGATCACCACGCTGTCTGCATCGGCAAAGATCTCATCTCCCTTTTCCTCCAGCAAGCGGACCATGGCATCCATATCCGGCCGTTTGGAAATCGATCCGATCACATCCCCGCCTGTGTCAAACACAGCAAGCCATATCCCCATTCCGTCCGGAACCGGGATCACATAGCGGGTATCGACCTTGTGACTGTTCAGCCGCCGAAGCACTTCATCCCCCTGCGCAGTGCAGTCGACCATGCTAACAAAACGCGGACGCAGTTCGACATTGGCAATATCCTCCGCCACATTGCGGCCGACTCCCCCGTGAACGAAATCCACAGAACCGGCATTCCGCCCGGCAGGGATATATTTATTATCCGGGAATCCCTTGATGTCTACGAATACAGTTCCTACAACTACGATCGGCATCTTTTCTGTCTCCTGCTACTCTTTATTCCAGTTTCATTCTTACAGACAGCTTCTTGGGAACGGCAGTCACTTCTGCCAGTGCTCCGGAAATCAACGGGATCATCGGCGGCAAGTGGCCGAGATCCACATCCATCACGATCGGTACGCCATATTTTTCCAGGACTCCGCTCACCGCATTGTAGTGATCCATTCCCAGCATCTGCTCGTCGAACAGCAGCGGACGGCCGATCAGAAATCCCTTCGCATGCCGGAACCATCCGGCATGATCCAGCTGCCAGAGCGCCCTGCGGATGCCCATCGGGTTCAGATCACAGGCTTCGAGAAACCAAATCAGCCCATCCGTTGCATAGTGCTCTGAAAACTCCTTCACACGGTCGAATCCGGTCCCGGAAAGAATCGACAGGCAGTCGAGGCAGCCTCCGATCAGACGTCCGGAGAAAGCCGCGCTGCTTCCGGACCCGGAAATGATGCTCATCAATGTTCTCTCTGTGATGTTATAAGGTACAAAAGGGTTCTCTTCGTCTTTCAGCGGCACTTTCTCCCAGCCGGAATACGAAGTGAACTCCATTTTCTTTCCCTGCAGAAGCAGCAGCGCATCCTTCACAGAGCGGTGAAGCGGCTTCATGGCGAAAGCCGGTGCACAGGGGCCGTAGATCGCGGCCGTATCGCAGAGCACCGGCAGGGTGAACGTAAGGTTCGTATTGTCCGAAAAGCCCATATACCACTTCGGCGGAGCTTTCCGGATCGCCTCGAAATCCACGAACGGGAGATCCTCGCACATGGTCTCGCCTCCGCCGCATGAGAGGATCACATCGCAGCGGTCCTGCGTAAAAAACTCGTTGATCTCAGCTCCGCAGCTTTCAGGCGTGCTGCTCTTTCCGATCCCGTCCGAAGCAAAACAGTTCGGGCCGAGGACCGTTCTGTATCCCCTCCGTTGAAACAGGCGGATACTCTCTTCAAAACAGGAGCGGTACGGCTCCGTCGTGCATCCGAAAGAAGGTGCGACGAAACCGATCCGCCCTTTTTCGGGCAGGAAAGCCGGATACCGCATCTCAGCCTGCCTCCGCCCATGCTTTGCAGGTGTTGATGGTTTTCTGCGGTGAGTGTGCCCATTCATCCGCGCCGATGCGCCGGCAGGCCTCTTCCGAAACCGGCGCTCCTCCGATAATCACCTTGACTCCGGGGCACTCCTGACGGATCAGGTCAACCGTCTCTTTCATGGAATCCAGCGCCATCGTAAGAACGCCGGAGAGCGCTACGATGTGGATCCCCTCTTTTTTGACTGCTTCCACCACTTTCTCCGGCGGTGTATCGATCCCCAGATCCAGCACATCGAAATTGTTCGCCTCCAGCATGGCCTTCACGATGTTCTTTCCGATATCATGCAGGTCATC
>JAEEGL011128837.1_pt1 | contig 28924 bp, 20 predicted proteins | sample 9134231 | NCBI WGS metagenome assembly JAEEGL01 (sample SAMN16246548, study PRJNA631951) | gut metagenome | biome: gut microbiome; feature: rumen; material: fiber-attached | host: Bos | place: Iran: Karaj | collected 2018-10 | reverse complement strand
TTCGCACCGACAGTACCGTCAGCACCGAGACCCCAGAACTTGCAGCAGATTGTTCCCTCGGGAGTTGTGACGATTTCCTTGCCTGTAGGAAGGGAAAGGTTGGTAACGTCATCAACAACACCGATGGTGAAGCGCTTCTTGTCTTCGTTGTCATAAACAGCGATGATCTGAGCGGGGGTTGTATCCCTGGAACCGAGACCGTAACGGCCGGAGAATACGGGAACATCCTTGAACTCGGAATCATAAAGGGCTGCGATGACATCGAGTGCCAGAGGCTCGCCGATGGAACCGGGCTCCTTCGTCCTGTCAAGAACGGAGATCTTCTTAACTGTCTTCGGGAGTGCTTCAATAAGAGCGGGAGCATAGAAAGGTCTGTACAGACGGACCTTGATCATGCCGACCTTTCTTCCGAGGCTGTTGAGGTAATCAACGGTCTCTTCGATGGTCTCATTGACGGAACCCATTGCGATGATGACCTGCTCGGCATCCGGAGCGCCGTAGTAGTTGAAGAGCTTGTAATCTGTGCCGATCTTCTCGTTGACCTTGTCCATATACTTCTGGACAATCGCGGGCATCTCGTCATAGAGGGTGTTGCAGGCTTCTCTTGCCGTGAAGAACACATCGGGGTTCTGCGCGGAGCCCATCTGACGGGGATGTGTGGGGTTGAGGCAGTTTCTTCTGAACTCATCAACCTTGTCCATGTCGATGAGATCCTTCAGATCTTCATAGTCCCATGCCTGGATCTTCTGGATTTCGTGGGATGTACGGAAACCGTCGAAGAAATTGATGAAAGGCAGGTGTCCGTCAACTGCTGCGCAGTATGCTACGGGGGTAAGATCCATAACTTCCTGCGGGCTGTTCTCGCAGAGCATCGCGGCACCGGTCTGACGGCATGCGTAGACGTCGGAGTGATCGCCGAAAATGTTCAGTGCGTGTGTGGCAACGCAGCGGGCGGAGACGTTGAAGACCGCCGGAAGACCTTCGCCGGCAACCTTGTAAATATTGGGGATCATAAGGAGCAGACCCTGGGATGCGGTGAACGTGGATGTCATCGCTCCTGCGGCGATAGAGCCATGGGTTGCACGTGCCGCGCCGGCCTCGGACTGCATTTCCGTGACATGCACGATCTGCCCGAAGATGTTCTTTCTTCCGGCAGTTGCCCATTCATCGACATGCTCGGGCATGACGGAAGAAGGGGTGATGGGATAGATGGTAGCGACTTCCGTATACGCATATGCTGCATGCGCGGCGGCTTCGTTACCATCCATTGTCAGGTACTTTCTTGCCATTTTGTTTTCCTCCTGATTCTTTTATGTGACGCACCTTAGTCCGCACTTGCGGTCATTCATTTCACTTGATGCTGCAAAACAGATGCGAAACGAGTGATCCGGCAACACAGACAGGAACGCCTTCACTTAAGAGCATGGCAATACCGATCGCACACAGGGGTGTGTGACCGGCAGCTCTAAAGCGGTTCAATCACGATAAAATACTAACATCCGTATTGGTTATTTGCAATGAGTTAGAGGTGACTAATTGCTGATTTTTGGCAAGATTTGCACAAATTTTCCGGGCTCAGACACCGGAAAGTTGTTCAATTGCCTTTTCGGAAAGAATAAGACGATCGTGCTCGGTGATCCGGCGGTGTCTTGCCGGGAAGAGCAGCTCGGCAGAGCCGAACTCCGAAATGGCGGCAAGGGCTCTTACGTTGCCGCTGACCTCATCCGGGGAAGAAATATGGATCACAAGCTCATACACGCCGGTATCCTCGTTGCGGTACAGCATGCTCTCTGCGCCGAAGAACGGGGCTGCCTGCCCTGCGGCCGCAATAAGATCACGCATGTTCCCGAAAAGAAACAGGCGGTTGAGAAGAAGGTAAGCGTTCAGCTCCTTGAAATACTGCTTCTGCGCCTCGCTCCCTCCCTGTGCCGCCACGGCTCCGCCGGCGGTCTTTTCCGGGGCCTTTTCTGCCGTTTCCCGGCCGGCCCGGGAAGAGACATCAGAAACAGCCTCCCCGTCGGAGGCAGATCTGCGGATTGCGTCAAGAAGCTGCTCGAAGACAGACTTTTCGCGGTCCTCCTGTCCCGGAGTTTCCTGGACAGACGGCGCAAAGCTTGAAAAACGCGTATCCAGCTCTTCCGGATTCTCGACCTTGGTGACGATCAGGACAATGCTGCCCTCCGCCATCGGTATCGCCTCGATCATCAGAGGGATGTTCTCGGCATTGAAACCACACTGCCAGGCGGCCTGCTGCATAAGGTCGCGGAAAAGCTCTCTTGCCTTTTCCGTGCCGTAGGCAAGCTCGCTGAGCTTGAGGTGTCTGCTGCGAAGATCTTCTCCCGTAAGAATGCAGCGTATTTGGTTTTCGTTGATTTTCTCTATCTTCATATAATATATTTTCACACCGGTTCTTATGTCAGTCAATAATTGCCGGTCAGATTTCATAAAATATTCACTCTTTAATTGTACACAATTATTCGCCGGTATTATTGGACAGATAAGGACTTCCGGATCTGTCTACAGTGACGAAAAATATTAACATTGAGCCTACTATATTGAAAATGAAAATGCAGGCGTTATAAGATCATATCAGCCGAAAGGCGCGGAAAAATCGGGGTATCGTAAAGGGGTGGTGATATTTTGCGGCGCTGTATCTGTGCTGCGTTGCTGGACAATTATATAAATTTTAAACCGATATCATTTCTGCGTTGATCCGCAGGATGCGGAAGCACTGGACGAATCCGCCACGGGGTCAGACTTCCTTCTGGTTCCGCCATCCGAACGTTTCTGCATACGGCAGACCGACCTGACACTGCCGTATGTCTCGATTCAACTCTATATTCAATTCAACGTGCGCCTTATTTGCCCGGAGTGCCCGGAGCCCGCAGGGGCCTGCCGGCACCGACGGCTTATATGCCCGCACCATGTTTTAAGCGCGGCAGAGGCCGTGAGCCTTCCGGAGGTCTGCATTGGCAGGAGCCCCGTTACACTGGTGAATCGGAAGGACCGGGGCCCTGCCGCGACTGTCCTGTATACGGCAGTCGGCAGGTCTTTCCTCCTCATGGTCAAGTACCTGCCTGTATGGTATAATATCATGTCGAACTTTGCGGAAAGTATCTGCAGGCCTTAGAAGGCCAGCCAGGGGTATGCTTCCGCTGCAGTAAATTGAATGGAAAAGGATGATTTTATGCCGGACAGAAGGAGAAGAAGACGCAGAAGAAGGCGCTCCGGAGCCCCTGTTATTCTGACAGTATTATTGATTTTAGTGCTCTGCGGGGCATTCGGCGCAAAGCTGTTTCTCGACAAGTATTCTTATTCAAAGGAAAAAGCAGACCTGAATGAGTATTTTTCCATCCGCGCGGACAACGATGTCCCGATCGTGTGGGGAAATGCGCTCTCCGACGTGCGCGCACTGATGATCGACGGGCGGTACTATATACCGTTCAGGGATGTGCGCACGAATCTCAACAGCCGTTTCTATTACGGTTATCTGGATGCCAATGACACTGTCGGCGCTGTAATGTACTGTCTGCCGACCCAGCGCGTCCAGACCATCGTCGGCAGCACTGCCATCCAGACCGGCAGCAGCTCCGAGGAGGCAGGATATATCCCTGCGATGAGAGTGGGGGAACAGCTCTACCTTGCCCTTGATTTTGTAAGACGATACACGAATTTTACCTATGAGGTATTTCAGGATCCCGTCCGTATCCAGATCGTCTCGTCCTTCGGGACACAGACGGCGGCGGAAGTGACAAAGGATACGCAGGTCCGTATCTCGGGCGGCATTAAGAGCGAGATCCTTACGCAGGCCGAAAAGGGCGACCGTGTCATTGTCCTCGAGCAGATGGAAAGCTGGTCAAAGGTAAGGACCGGCAATGCCTTTATCGGCTATATCGAGAATAAGCGCCTTACCGATCCGGAGACAATTGAAGAGAGCGCGCCCGCAGGGTTTGAAGCTCCGCAGTACACATCAAAGTCTCTCGGCATGAAGGTCAATATGGCTTTCCACAACCTCGGCGCGGCAGGGGGGAACTCCACCGTCTACAGCTACATGGCTCCCACAAAGGGCGTGAACGTGGTGGCGCCGACCTGGTTCTGGGTTTCTTCCTCCTACGGCGATATCACCAGCTTTGCCCAGCAGGAGTATGTTGACTGGGTGCACAGCCAGGGCAAACAGGTCTGGGCGGTCGTCGACAATATTAATTCCAAGACGCGGATTGACGGCCTTGGGAAGCTCCCCGGCGACGATACGGGAGAATTCCTTGATACGCTTGCTACAAGGTCGAACCTGATAAACCAGCTGATCGGCCAGGCTGTGACATTCGGGATTGACGGAATCAACGTGGACTTTGAGCAGCTGACGGAAAACCACGGGCAGGGCTACATCGAGTTTATCCGTGAGCTGTCTATCGCCTGCAGGAACAATAACCTGTTTCTTTCCGTTGACAACTATCCCCCGTATGAGTACAACCGTTTCTATGACCTGAGGGAGCAGGGAGTCTTCTGTGACTATGTGGTCATCATGGGCTATGACGAGCACTACATCGGATCCGACCAGGCGGGAAGCGTTGCCTCCATCGGATATGTGGCGGACGGAATTCATAACGCGCAGACAATGGTCCCCTCATCTAAGCTTGTCAACGCGGTTCCCTTCTATTCCAGGATCTGGAAGACGACCGGGACCCAGGTCACGTCCGAGGCCTACGGTATGCAGGACATCAGGGACTATATAGCCGCCCACAACATGTCGGTGACATGGAGCGCGGAGGCGGGACAGAACTACGCTGAGGTAAGAGAGGGCGATACCCTGATCCAGATCTGGGTTGAGGATGCACAGTCGCTCGCGCAGAAAATCGATGTGATGCGCACTGCGAATATCGCCGGTATCGCGGAATGGCGGCTTGATTTTGAAACGCCGGATGTATGGGACGCGATCGCGGCCTATTCGGCGCAGTAATATTCCCGGGGAACTGACGGGATAATCAGAGATACACATTAAGATGCAGACAGAATATGTAGTAATGACGGAGGACTCCATCGACTCTGAGGCGATCCTCCGGGCGGGAAGGATTCTGAAGGAAGGCGGCCTTGTCGCCTTTCCCACGGAGACTGTATACGGCCTGGGAGGCGACGCTCTTTGTCCCTCCTCCTCCGAAAAAATCTATGCGGCGAAGGGAAGGCCCTCCGATAACCCGCTGATCGTCCATGTATGTGACGCGGATGCTATCCCGCCGATTATCAGCAAAGATCTTCCGGGGTGTGCCGCGGGGTGGAGAAAGCTCGCTGATGCTTTCTGGCCCGGGCCGCTGACGATGATTTTCCCCAAGAGTCCCATGGTTCCGTATGCGACGACCGGAGGGCTGGACACAGTGGCAATCCGCTTTCCGTCCAACAGGATCGCCGCAGCGCTGATAGATGCCGCAGGAGGGTATGTAGCGGCCCCGTCCGCGAACCGTTCCGGGAGACCGTCTCCCACGAGCGCAAAGTACTGCCTTGAGGATCTTGACGGAAAGATCGAGATGATTATTGACGGCGGGACGGTCGGTATCGGCCTTGAGTCGACGATTATTGACCTGACCGGCGAAGAGCCTGTCATTTTAAGGCCGGGCTATGTCACACGGGATATGCTTGGGAGCGTCCTCGGCAGGGTCGAGGTGGACAGGGCAGTCATTTCAGATGATTCTTCGGTAAAGCCCAGGGCGCCCGGAATGAAGTACAGGCATTATGCCCCGAAGGGCGATCTTACGATCGTAACCTGGAGAGGGGAGTCCACGGTCGGCTATATCCGCGGGAAGCTTAAGGAGGCCTGTGCGGCCGGCAGGCGCACGGGTGTTATCTGTACAGATGAGACTGCCGGGGAATACGAAGCCGACCTTGTAAGGAGCGCGGGACCGCGCGGCGACCGGGAGGAAAACGCCAGAAGGCTCTTTGATATCCTGAGGAGCTTTGACGATGAAGGGATCGAGGTTATCTGGTCCGAGTCGTTTCCGGAGGAGGGCATCGGCGAAGCGCTGATGAACCGGCTTAAAAAAGCCGCCGGCGGGAAGGTTGCGGACCCGGACGGCGGGGCAGTATAAAACAGCATAAAATGTGCCGCGCAATGCCTTTTCTGGCGCGCCGGCATGGGGTATGCTATCATTAGTTGTGATGACAGCATATCAGTATCAGGCACAAAGGGGGAATTAATATGTCAAAAGTAATAATCATGGATCATCCGCTTATTCAGCATAAGATCGGCTTTATCAGAAGAAGAACCACGGGAACCAAATCCTTCCGCGAAACGATCGGCGAGATCGCTATGCTCCTTTGCTATGAAGCCACTCGTGACCTGGAACTTGAGGACGTTGAGATCGACACGCCGGTTGCACATACGACTGCAAAGCAGCTGAAGGGAAAGAAACTCGCGGTTGTTCCGATCCTTCGCGCGGGACTCGGCATGGTCGACGGCATGCTCCGTATGATTCCGGCAGCCAAGGTCGGACATATCGGACTGTACCGCGATCCCGCGACGCTCCAGCCGGTTGAGTATTACTGCAAGCTTCCGGCAGACTGCGAAGACAGAGAGGTATTCGTTGTCGATCCCATGCTGGCTACCGGCGGATCTTCCGCAGCGGCAGTCCAGATGCTGAAGGACCATGGCTGCAGGAAAATCCATTTCCTGTGCATCATTGCGGCTCCCGAAGGAATCAAGCTTTTCACCGAGCAGCATCCTGACGTGGACCTTTATGTCGGCGCTCTCGACGATCATCTCAACGATCACGGCTACATTGTACCCGGACTGGGCGATGCCGGAGACAGGATTTTCGGAACAAAGTAAGCGGCATTTCGAAGGGAAGCGGGACAATGAAAAGACAGGACTATATTACCTGGGACGAGTATTTTATGGGAGTCGCGCAGCTTTCCGGCATGCGCTCCAAGGATCCCAGCACGCAGGTGGGATCCTGTATCGTGAGCAAAGACCACAAGATTCTGTCAATGGGCTACAACGGTCTGCCCAGGGGATGCGACGATGATACTTTCCCGTGGGACAGAGAGGGTGCGCCGCTGATGACGAAGTATCCTTTCGTCACCCACAGCGAGCTGAACGCTATCCTGAATTACAGAGGCGGGAGTCTTGAGGGTTCGACGCTGTATGTATCGCTCTTTCCCTGCAACGAGTGCGCGAAGGCAATCATTCAGGCAGGGATTACCACTGTTGTTTATGACAGTGACAAATACGCCGATTCCGATTCGACCATAGCGAGCAAACGTATGCTGAATGCGGCCGGGGTGCGTTACTATCAGTATCAGCCGAGCGGCAGGAAAATAGAACTGTCTGTGTAGAGTTTACCGCTGTCATTGAGAAAGATATTTAGTCAGGATAACTTAATACGGGACGGAGCCGCCTGCAAGGGGCTGCGCCGGAGTTTTGCAATGCGGAGGGGAGTTTTCTTCTCCGCACTGCTTGCTGTTATGCTGTTTGTTTTTGTGCAGTGCCGGATGCCTCTTACCGTATCGGCAGATTCAAAGGATACGGAAAAGCAGCTGGAGGAGGCAAAAAACCGCCTTGGCCAGACCGAGCAGGCGATCGGCGACACCCAGGAGACAATTTCCGCCCTTAACGATACCCGGAGCGAACTGCAGGTCCATCTTGACGGCCTCAACAGCGAGCTGTTTTCCATCGGCGAAAAGCTGGATGAGCTCGATGAGATGATAAGGGTCAAGGAGGAGGAGATCGCCGATACGCAGAGGCAGCTCGAAGAGGCGATCCGTATCCGGGACGAGCAGTACGCGGCGATGAAGCGGAGGGTCCGTTTCCTCTTTGAAAAGGGTGACAGGTACTATTTTGAGATTCTGGCGCAGTCGCAGAATTTCTCGGATATCCTCAACAGGGCAGAGTACATCGAGAGGGTGTCTGCCTATGACAGGAAGATGCTGGAATCTTATATCAGCAACAAAGAGACGATTGCGGCGGAAAAAGAGCTTCTGGAAGAAGAAAGGCAGCAGCTGGACGAGTTAAAGAAAGAGCAGCTGGCCGAGCAGAACCGCGTCGGAGCCCTTGTCAGCAGTACGAGGGGGAGCATCTCTTCCTATTCCGGGCAGATCGCGGGCGCGGAGGAGGTTGCCCGGCAGCTGAAGGAACAGTACGACCAGCAGAATGATGAGGTTTCAAACCTTGAAAAGCAGCTGGCTGAGGAGAGACGTCTGGAAGCGCTCTCCCGCGCCTCCGTATGGCGGAGCATCGGCGACGTCACATTTGCCGAGGGGGACAGGTATCTGCTGGCGAACCTGATTTACTGCGAGGCAGGAGGAGAGCCCTATGCGGGACAGCTGGCCGTAGGCGCCGTTGTCATGAACAGGGTGCTGTCCGGTGCTTTTCCGGATACGGTATCCGGCGTTATTTACCAGTCCTGGCAGTTCGAGCCGGCTATGACCGGGAGACTGGCACTGGCACTGGCAAGGGACGATGCCACGGAGTCCTGCTACCGTGCGGCGGATGAGGCAATGCTGGGTATGACGAATGTTGAGGACTGCATTTTCTTCCGCACCCCGATTCCCCAGGTTACGCCGAGGTTTGTCATCGGCGGACATATTTTCTATTGATCGTATAAAATGCGTCGAACACTATGGCGGGTCGTTTACGCGATCCTTGTTTTTGTAATAACTGTAATCCTGACGGAGGCATTCACCGGCATCAGCGGCAGGGAAACCGCTGCGGCCATGCCCTCGCCCGCACTGCCTGTCGTTACCATGGACCTGGGGGCGGGAGAGGTCAATGAGCTGAAGGGCATCAGTGTCCGGCAGCCGGTCAGGATGAAGGCTTCGTGCATCACGCCGCTTCACAGCGACAGGAGAACCGGCTTTACGGTCAGCCTGTACGGCGCGAAGGTGGAGGGACTTTCCTATGAGATCAGGGATCCGCAGGAGGACAACCTGATCGAGGCCTCCGCTGTTGAGATTTACACGCAGAGCGACGGGATACTGCATGCTGAAATTGCGCCGGGAAATCTGATAGAGCCCGGCAGGATCTATACACTTCTTATCACCCTGGCGGTAAAGGGCCGCGGAGATATCTGCTACAGTACGGACATATATGTCTGCAGGAGCGAGGCAGACTATGAGCAGGCCATCGCCGCAAAGGATTTCGCGAGGCTCTTTCATGAGGAAGCCCTGCACGGGGCGGAGTTTCTCGATCTGACCCTGTTTCTCGAGCCGGACGGCATCACCCTTGACAATGATTTTTCACAGGTAAATATCCATAATTCCGCTGCACAGGTGACCTACGGTGATATTATGCCTGTGGAGCTGACGGACAGCGCCTTCCTTCTCGAGGCTGTCACAGATACGGATTACACACTTTCCAACCGCTACCTGATCCAGACACAGCTTGATGAAAGGAAGAGGGTGTTCGAGTGCAGGGAGACGTTTGTATTACGAAGCGGGCCGGAGCGGTTCTTCCTCATGGATTACGAGCGCACGATGCAGGAGATCCTGAATCCGGCAGACAAGGAATACTATGACGCCTCTTTAGTTGTGCTGGGAGTGGGCGCGCCGCGCCAGATCAGGGCCGACGAGAACGGCAGGATGATTGCTTTTGTGCAGGGCGGCAGGCTCTATGAGTGGAACCAGGGACAGGGAGAACTGGTCTATGTCTACGGGTTTGATGAGCCCGGAAGCACGGACATGAGGGCGTTAAGGAGTGACCACGATATCCGGATTCTACGGGTGACTGAGCAGGGAGATATCGTATTCCTTGTCAGCGGGTATATCAATGCCGGCAACAGGGAGGGCCTGGAAGGACTGGACTGCTGGGTATACCACAGCGACAGCCACATAGTGGAGGAGCTGTTCTTTATCCCCTCTACACTGGAGTCTTCGCAGCTGACCGGCGAGGTGCCGGGCAGCGCCTACCTGAACGATGAGGACAGGCTCCACATTTCTTACGCCGGTACCCTGTACGAAATCCAGATCAACACGGGGACTGTGCAGATCGTAGAGACGATGACCGGAGGCGCCAAGGCAGTCCTCTCGGACGGCGGACGGATGGCTGCATGGGATGAAATAAAAGACGGGACCAAAACAGGCAGTATAGTCCTGACAGACTTTTCCGATTCTTCACGCAGGATCATCGAGGCGAAGAAGGGTGAGGAACTGGTCCCGATGGGCTTTATCGGCGAGGATCTTGTGTATGGAAGCGTCAGGCAGCAGGAAAAGGCAGAGGCCATGACTAAGGCACAGGGTCCGACAGACGCGCAGGACCGGGACGATAAGGAGCCCGCAGGTGCGCAGAATCAGACAAATGCGCAGGAGGAGCAGGGCGGGGAGGAGAGCCCTGCCGGGGATGCCGGCTATATGATCAGCACGATATGGATCGTCGACAGAAACCTTGAGGTACTCTCCAGGTATGAGAGAGAGGATATCAGGATCAGCGGCTTTGAATTTGACGGCAGCCAGCTTACGCTCCACAGGGTCATAAGGAGCAGCTCTCCCGAAGAGGGCGATCCTTCAGCTGCAGGTACTGTGCCGCAGGAGACTGCGGCAGGAGATGCCGGAGAACAGAAGAATCCTGCCGAAGGGGAATACGGGACGCAGGATGAGTCTTCAGAAGCCGGGAACGCTATGAGCAGGCCGGCGCAGGTCTGGGTTCCCTGCGAGGACGACCAGATCATCGCCTCGAGCCATGTCACAACAGCCGATACCGCGCAGGCAGGCCTGCTTACGACAAGAAATGACGGGGTACATAAGAGAATTTCTATCCTGACGGCGTACGGCCTGGATCCGGCAGGCGTCAGATATGTGCGGCCGAAGCTTGTCACAGGGACGCAGGAGAGAGTAATACAGCTGTACTGATGCCGCGGGAGCGGCTCTGTCCGCAATTGTGTGCCGATTTGTCTGCAGACAGAAGACAGGCCGGCTGATATGCCCTGAAGCGGGATATCAGCCGGCCGGATTTTGTTACGGGCTGCAATTCAGATTGTTCTCAGCGCTCGATTTTCTGTCCTCCGTCATTGTATTTCTGTACAATGGCGCGGATTCTCGCGTACGGATCAAGCAGATCGCTGATTGAGCTGTCATGATTGAGCGTGTCGATGATGTAAGCGATGTATTTGCTCATGTTGCAGTTGATATACCATTCACGCTGGAGAAGCTCCGGCGTCTGGTAGATCAGGTTGGTTGTCAGGACGCGGTCGATCATGCCCATCTCATATGCCTTGTCAAACACATCAAGTCCTGCCGTGAACAGGCCGAAGGTCGCGCAGACGAATACGCGTCCCGCGCCGCGCTGTTTCAGGCCGCGGGCGACCTCAAGGACACTCTCTCCCGAGGAAATCATATCGTCCAGGATAATCATATCCTTGCCTTCGACACTCGATCCCAGGAATTCATGCGCCAGGATCGGGTTTTTACCGTTGACTACCTGTGTATAATCCCTGCGTTTATAGAACATACCCATATCCAGGCCAAGGACATTGGCAATGTACACCGCGCGCTTCATTCCGCCTTCATCAGGGCTGATGACCATCATGTGGTTGCTGTCCAGATGAAGACCTTCGACATGTGTCAGGATCCCCTTTATGAACTGATATGCGGGCTGGACTGTGTCAAATCCGGAAAGAGGGATCGCGTTCTGGACGCGGGGATCGTGTGCGTCAAAGGTAATGATATTGTCTACGCCCATCCGCACGAGCTCCTGCAGGGCGATGGCGCAGTCGAGAGATTCCCGCATGGATCTTTTGTGCTGGCGGCCTTCATAGAGGTAGGGCATGATTACCGTCATGCGCCTTGCCTTTCCGCCGACAGCGGCGATCGCCCTTTTCAGGTTCTGGAAATGGTCGTCCGGGGACATATGGTTCTGTCCTCCGAACATGCGGTAGGTCTCGTTATAATTTACTACATCAACAAGAAAATACAGATCCATTCCCCGAACGGACTGTTTCATTACACCTTTGCCTTCGCCAGTACCGAATCTGGGCAGGTCACAGTCGACAATATAGGTAGGACGTCTGTAGCCTTCGAAGCCGAGGCTGTTATGGTGTTCACTTTCGCGCTCCGCGCGCCAGCGTGTCAGATAATAGTCAATTTCCTCGGCTATTTCCGAACAGCCTTTCAGAGGGACGAGTGCAAGAGATCCTACAGGAATGCTCTCCAAATTGCGTTTATCATGCCGTCTTAATGGTTCCATGGATTCCTGTTCCTCACTTTCTTCAGGACACGGATATCCGGCCCTGTCAGTTTACACATAGTATAGCTGCTGATGATCCTCGAATATACTCTCTCGGAGTAGCGCTGCTGGAGCTCCTCCAGGGAAAGATTTGAGGAAATAATGGTAGAACGGCCGAGAATATGCCGCTCATTGATGCAGGTGAACAGCTGCGAGCTGACGAGCGAGCTCATCATTTCTGTGCCGAGATCGTCGATGACAAGGAGATCGCAGTCGTAGAGATCTCCCGTAAACTGCCTGTAGTCGTCCCTGTTTTTATAATCGAACAGATAGGATGAGATCGTTTCAAATAATCCGGAAGCGCTGAAATAAAGCACACTGTGACCTGTGCGGAGCACCTCCTGCGCGGTGGATATAGAGAGAAAGGATTTTCCGGTACCGACTGTACCATAAAAGTACAGATTCTCATAGCCGGAATCGAAGTTATCAATAAAGGATCTGCAGTTCAGCAGAGCTTTTCTGAATTTTGAGAGGTCCTCTCCCTCGTACCAGGACTCTGAGAGAGAATTGAAATTGTTGTCTTTTACCAGCTCTTTGAGGTGAGACTGGTCATAGAGTATACGGATCTGTGCGGCCTTAAGGCAATGGCATTTCTGCCCGTCAATGTATCCCGTGTCCCTGCAGTCGGGGCAGGTGTAGATGGGGTCGAGATAATCCTCCGGGAGGGATGCGTTTCTTAAAAGCTCACGTTTTCTGCGGGAAACAGAGGCGACCCTGGCGGCGAAGGTGTCCCTGCCGTCATCGTCCCTCCCGTCCCGGGAAGTGCTGCCGGTATCCCCGCCGGCAAGCCGGTTTCTCAGTTCCAGTCCGCCCATCGAGTAGATTTGCTCGTCGAGCTCCCGGAATTGGGGGATTTTTGCATAAACATAATCACGCCGCCGTGATAACTCGCGGCGGTGCTGATCCCTTGTGTAGGCGTATGACTGCATCAGTGAGTCATATTGCTGTCTGGTTAAAGCCATAAATTCTAATTGTCCAGAAGTAACTGCTCCAGCGAGCTGTCATAAGCCCGCTGCATGGAAAACGTGCTGTTCTGAGCCGCCCTGGCCTTCGTGCGCGTCTTCCTTCTGCCGCTGCCGAGCGCCTTCAGGAGATCGGGAAGTGTACGGACACCCGACTCCGCGAGGTTCATGGCAGTCTTTTCAATGTAACGCAGATCTCTTTTACCTTTCTCGACGCAATATTGTACCAGATAATCAATCATTTCGAAAGAAAAATGAAGATCATCGGAAAGATAATAGACAATACGCATCTCATCGGTGCTCAGAGGCTTGCCGATATACTGCTCGACAATGTACAGCAGGGCCTCCTTGTCGCTCGAAGCGCTCTCCGAAGGGGCGGCGGGAAGCCGAGCGGGAGCCGGCGCACTCATTGCGTTGACGGCAGCCTGCATTCCGGCCGCGGCGGCAGGGGCAACCCTGACCTCGACCTCGTCCTGGTGCTCGACGCGGATCAGCGAATCACAGCTGCACAGATGGATACTGACAGGGTTATTGCTGCTGTCGCACTGCAGCTTTAACAGGCCCTTTTTCTCCCAGTACCTGAGAGAACGAAGGACTTCCTTTTCCGTATGGTTGAAGCGGTCGGCCATTTCCGCAATACTGGTGGGACGGCCGGCGCCCATCATGCGCACCAGATACAGATAGATCTTGAGCTGCGCATCATTGGCATCCCGCATAAAGTCGTCTATAAAGCGATTGGATATCAGAGTTGCATCCGCATCGCTGTCGTTATATATAGCAAAAACACTCATGGTATCTCCCGGTAATTGTCTCGAACAATCCGGATTTTAACACAATCGCCGGACCTTAAAAAATGGTAAAACCTAACAGAAAAAACAGGGCGGTTCCGGATTCCGCCCTGCGATGACCAAAATGTGGATAATGTGGAAATGTGCAGGGGCCGCCGCAAAGCGCTCACCCGGCGGAAAAGATATCCACAGCCTGAATGATCCGGGAATGTGGAGTGTGTGCACAGCCTTCAGGGCGAATCAGCGCCCTGAAAGAAGATCATCGGCGATATCAACGACATTTCCGGCGCCCATGGTTATCAACACATCACCTTTTCGGCAATTTTCCAGAACAAATTTTTTGATATCCTCAAAGCTTCCGGGAGCAACCGCATTGCCTCCATATTCATTGATTTTATCCGCAAGGACCTTTGCGCTCATGCCGAGCGTATCGGTCTCCCTTGCGGGATAGATTTCGGCTACGATCACCTGGTCTGCGGCAGAGAGTGCTCTGCCGAAATCATCCAGAAGAGCCTTTGTCCGGGAATATGTGTGGGACTGAAAGATGCACCTGATGGCTTCGTGAGGCATATTAGCCGCAGCCGCCAGTGTCGCGGCGATCTCGGTCGGATGATGGGCATAGTCATCAACGATCTTAACGCCGTTCAGCGTTCCCTTATATTCGAAGCGGCGCACCGTGCCTTTAAAGCCTTCAAGGGCAGCTGCCGCCGCTGAAGGACAGACGCCGAGGATGTCTGCCGCCGCAAGCGCCGCCAGTGAATTGGATATATTGTGCTTTCCGGGAACTCCGAGCATGACCCTGAGTCCGTCATAGGCTCCGCCGCCGCCCGTCCTGAGCGTATAGGAAGCATGCGCATTTTCGTCAAAGGAGATCTCCTCCGGCCATAAGTCACAGGAGGAATCACTGCCGTAACGGATTACCCTGCAGGAGAGGGAACCCGTAATTTCTTCAATATCGGGAATTTCACTGTTTATGATCAGGCACCCGTCATCCGGTATCAGGTCCGCAAAACGCCTGAATGAGTGCCTGATATCCTCCAGATCCCTGAAGAAGTCCAGATGGTCGGCATCGATATTAAGGATGATGCCGATTCCCGGATACATGTCCAGGAAGCTGTTGGTATACTCACATGCCTCGGCGACAAAATAGTCAGAACCGCCGATACGGACATTTCCGCCGATGGAGGGCAGGACACCGCCGATGGAGAGTGTGGGATCGGTACCCGCGCCGATCAGGATCTCGGAGAGCATGGACGTCGTTGTTGTCTTCCCGTGCGTCCCGCTGACAGCGACGGGGAGACGGTAGCCCCGCATGATCTGTCCCAGAAGCTGGGCTCTTGTAAGGCTCGGGATACCGAGCTCTGCTGTCCTGATATATTCGGGATTGTCCGGATGGATTGCCGCGGTGAAGACGACAAGGTCTACATCCGGCGTAATGTTCTCCGCCTTCTGTCCTATGGTGACCAGGGCTCCTTCCGAACTGAGCATATCGGTCAGGGGCGAGGCGGTCCTGTCGGAACCGGATACCTTAAATCCTCTCGACATGAGAATCTTTGCCAGACCGCTCATGGAGATACCTCCGATACCGGAGAAGAAAACGTGAATTGGATTTGAAAAATCTATCTGATACATGTATTGCTCCTTAATCAAGTGTAAGTATAGTATAGTATTTCCTTGGAGAAATTCATATGGTATAATTTATAACACAATGCGCCTGTTTATTTCGACGCTTTTATTTTTATATGATTATAGAAGAACAGCGTGTTGCAGGTTATCTTATAATGTAGAGGTGATGTGTAATGATCAAGAAAGAAATGATCGCCATGCTCCTGGCAGGGGGCCAGGGGAGCCGCCTCGGAATACTGACTTCTAAGATGGCGAAACCGGCGGTTTCTTTCGGGGGCAAGTACAGAATCATTGATTTCCCGCTAAGCAACTGTATTAATTCCGGTGTCGACACGGTCGGAGTACTGACTCAGTACATGCCGCTCAAATTGAATACCCATATAGGAATCGGTATCCCGTGGGATCTGGACAAGCTTTCCGGAGGCGTGTCGGTTCTGCCCCCCTATGAAAAGATTGAAGGGACGGAATGGTATACGGGAACGGCCAACGCGATATATCAGAACATGAGTTATATGGAGAGCTTCAATCCGGACTATGTTCTGATTCTTTCGGGTGACCATATTTATAAAATGGACTACGAGTCCATGCTCGATTTTCACAAAAGCAACAAGGCGGATGTCACGATCGCCGTCATGCCGGTGCCCATGGAAGAGGCAAAGCGCTTCGGCATCATGATCACGGATGAGGAGAGGCAGATCGTTGATTTCGAGGAAAAGCCCGAGCATCCCCGCAGCAACCTTGCTTCCATGGGAATCTATATTTTCTCATGGGGCGCGCTGAAGGAGGCGCTGGTCGCCAACTCGCAGCAGTCCGGCCTTGATTTCGGAAAGCACGTCATTCCTTACTGCAAGGACAAGGGCGAGAGGCTGTTCGCTTATGAGTTCAACGGCTACTGGAAGGATGTCGGGACCCTGACCTCCTACTGGGAAGCGAACATGGAGCTCATCGATATTGTCCCTGAGTTCAACCTTTACGAAGAGTACTGGAAGATCTACACAAATGTCGCATCGCTCCCTCCGCAGTACTACGGCATGAATTCTCATGTCGAACGCTCGATTGTAGGAGAGGGGAGCGAGATTTACGGTCAGGTGTATAATTCCGTAATCGGAAGCGACGTGGTGATCGGAGAGAATACCGTCGTCCGTGATTCGATCATTATGAATGACGCTAAGATCGGCGGAGGCGGCGAGATCCTCAAGACGATAGTTGCCGAGAGGGCGCGGATCGGTGATAATGTCCGCATCGGCCACGGGGACGACAGGCCCAATGAGACAGATCCGGGCATCTACACCGGAGGCCTGACTGTAGTAGCCGAGGATGCGGTGATACCGCCGCATGTCACAATCGGCAGGAATGTTATGATAGCAGGCACTACCACATCAGAGGATTATCCGGAGGGATATCTTGCAAGCGGCAGGACACTGCGCAGGGAGGGTGATGCGATATGAGAGCTATAGGCATTATCCTTGCGGGAGGCAAGAGCAACCGGATGAAGGAGCTGTCCAGGAAGCGCGCGGTATGCGCCATGCCGATCGCGGGCAGCTACAGAGGAATAGATTTTGCACTCAGCAACATGGAGTTCTCCAGGGTCTCCAGGGTTGCGATCCTCACACAGTTTAATTCAAGAAGCCTGAATGAACACCTGAGTTCTTCCAAATGGTGGGATTTCGGACGCAAACAGGGCGGGATGTATTTGTTTACTCCTGCTTTTACGAGTGAGAATAACAGCTGGTATCGCGGAACCGCTGATGCTATCGCACAGAACATCAGCTTCCTTAAAAACGCGCATGAACCTTATGTCGTAATAGCATCGGGAGACTGCGTATATAAAATGGACTATAACGAAGTACTTGAGTACCATGTTGCCAAGAGAGCGGACATCACCGTTGTATGTAAGGAACTTCCTCCTGACGCAAACGTGGAGCGCTACGGTACTATCGGTATGGACGACGACGGCAGAATCACAGAATTTGTGGAGAAGCCGTTGGTAGCAAATTCCAGTATTATTTCATGCGGTATCTATGTAATCCGCAGAAGGATGCTCATCGAGCTGCTGGAAAAATGCGAAGAGGAGGGACGCTTCGACCTTGTGCAGGATATCCTGATACGGTACAAGGAAGTGAAACGGATCTTCGGTTACAAACTGACAAGCTACTGGAGAAACATTGCGTCTGTAGAGGACTACTTCAATACGAACATGGACTTCCTCAGGCATGATGTCCGCGACTACTTTTTCAAGCAGTACCCGGCAGTTCATACAAAGGTCGCGGATCTTCCGCCGGCCAAGTATAACACCGGTTTTTCTGTACGGAACAGTCTGTTGTCCAGCGGCTGCATTGTGAACGGTACTATTGAAGATTCAGTTCTGTTCCAACAGGTCTATGTTGGCAACAACTGCGTAATCAGGAATTCACTGATATTGAACGACGTATACATCGGAGACAATACTTATATAGAAAACTGCATCGTGGAAAGTGACAGCACAATTCAGGCAAATTCTTATTATAAAGGAGAGAACGGTATCAGAATAGTCGTTGAAGAGAAAGGCGAGCGCTATAACATTTAGAAGGGAAACCGTTATGTTAATTACAGATGTTAGAGTACGCAAGATTGCTAAAGTCGGTAAGATGAAAGCAGTCGTTTCAATTACAATCGACAACGAATTTGTGGTACATGACATTAAAGTAATTGAAGGCGAGAAAGGTTTATTTATTGCAATGCCGAGCAAAAAAACGGCGGACGGCGAGTATCGCGATATAGCTCATCCGATTAATTCCGAGACAAGGAGTATATTAGAGGAGACTATTCTTCAGAAATACCGGGAAAGCCTGGAATCAGAAGAAGAGGAATTAGTTTAAAGATGCCGGCAGGATCAGCATCTTTATGACAAACAAAACACTGTGCGATTGCGAGGAGAGGTGAAAGCCTCTCCTTATTCAGACTTATGGATGATTTTACATTGATTGTCGGATTGGGAAATCCGGGGGAAAAGTATCACGGAACAAGACACAACGTCGGTTTCGCTGTTATTGACAGGCTGGTGACGGACTATAACGCGGACGGGCCCAGGCGCTTCGGCAGATCACTGACCGGAAGGGCAAGGATAGGAGACGCGAAGGTAATCCTCATGAAGCCGATGACCTATATGAATCTGTCGGGAGAGGCGGTCCGGGAGGGAGTGGATTTTTACAAGATCGATCATACCGCCCGGCTGATCGTCATCTCCGATGACATCAACCTTCCGGCTGGAAGGCTCCGCATCCGGGTCAAAGGCAGCGCCGGGGGACACAACGGCCTTAAGAGTATCATAAGCCATCTGGGAGACGACACATTTATCCGCGTGCGCGTAGGCGTCGGGGCAAAGCCCTCTCAGGACGCGGATCTTGCGGACTACGTGCTCGGGCGTCCCGCAGGCGAAGACAGGGATCTTCTGGAAGAAGCGGTCATAAGGGCGGCAAAGGCCGTTGCCTGTATAGTTGAAGAAGGCGCGCAGAGCGCGATGAACCAATATAACGGTTAAGCGGAATTTATGAGAGCATTGACGGCCCCTCTGGGGGAACTGGAAGAATACAACGAACTGGCAAGTGACCTCATGCAGCCTGCAGCGGTCTGTCTTGCCGACGGCTGCGCAGAGTCACAGAAGCTCCATCTGATAGGTTCTCTTACGAGGCAGAGCGGGCTTTCGGGCAATATGCGCTTTTGCCTGATTGTCACATATTCCGACAAAAGGGCGAGAGAGCTCGCGGCGGAATACGCCTTCTATGACAGGGGAGTCACTGTATTCCCTGCAAAGGACCTGATCTTTTATCAGGCGGATCTTCGCGGCAGACAGATCGAGACACAGAGGATCAGGACTCTTCGCAGGATTATTGACGGGAGACCGGTGTGTGTTGTCACAACCTTTGCGGCGCTTATGACGCCCCAGGTCCCCTTAAGGGAGCTCAGACGCTCGGTCCTTCGCATAGCGAAAAGGGACGTGATCTCGATTGACGATATTTCCGCACGCCTTGTCGCGATGGGATATGAGAAGACATACCAGGTTGAGACGCCGGGGCAGTTTGCCGTCAGGGGAGATATCATCGATGTCTTTGACCTGACGGAGGACAACCCGTACAGGATCGAGCTTTTCGGCGATGAGGTTGACGCGCTCAGGAGTTTTGACATCGAGTCCCAGAGACGGATCGAGCAGCTGGACAATGTGAGGATTTATCCCGCGACGGAAATGATTCTCTCAAAAGAGCGGCTTGAAGACGGAATCGAAAGGATGAGGAGAGAGCTGGACGAGACGGCGGCAGTGCTGAGAAAGAATCTCCACGCTGAGGCTGCTTTGCGACTCACATCCGAGATCGGACAGACAATCGAGGAAGCGCTGCAGTGGAATGATTATACGCGGCTCGAGAGCTGCATCCACTATTTTTACCCTCAGACCGACAGCTTCCTGAACCTGTTCCCGGTGAATGAAACCTGCCTTTTCTTCGACGAGCCTTCGCATGTCTGCGAGCAGGCCCAGGCTGTTGAGCTGGAATTCAGGGAGAGCATGGAGAGCCGCTCGGAAAAGGGTTATGTACTGCCCGGCCAGATGGCGCTTCTTTCCTCCAGCGCGCAGACAATGGCAAAGGCAGCCGCCTACAGAAGGCTCGGGCTTTGCACGATCGCTTCGGCAAAGGACGCAGAGTTCCTGATGAAGAAGGACGGGGGTGTTTTTTCTTTCCATACAAGGAGCGCGCAGCCTTACAACAAGAGTTTTGAGGCGCTGGAGAAGGATCTTCGTTCCTTAAGGCTCCAGAAATACAGAGTGGTCATTATTTCCGCCTCCAGGACCAGGGCGAAGAGACTTGCGCAGGATCTTTCGGACGCGGGAGTGGCCGCCTTTTACAGTGAGAACCCGGACCGCATCCTGGAGCCCGGGGAGATCATGACTTATTACGGCAGTATCCGCCAGGGCTTCGAATATCCGGGAATCAAATTCACGGTGATCGCCGAGACGGATATCTTCGGCGCGGTTAAGACTGCCAAAAAGAAGCACAAATATGAGGGGGAGTCGATCCATGACTTTTCCGAGCTCAAGGTGGGCGACTATGTCGTGCATGAGGATCACGGCATAGGAATCTACAGGGGTGTGGAGAAGATCGAGATAGAGGGCGCTTCCAAGGACTATCTCAAAATCGAGTACGGGAGCGGCGGCATATTGTACGTGATGCCGACGGAGCTGCGGGTCCTCCAGAAATATGCCGCGGCAGGCGCCGCAAAGCCAAAGCTCAACAAGCTCGGCTCGCAGGAGTGGTCCAATACCCGCTCCAGGGTTAAGGGAGTTGTCGAGGAGGTCGCGGCAGACCTTGTCGAGCTGTACGCAAAGCGGCAGGCTATGAAGGGACACGCCTTCGGAAAGGATACGGTCTGGCAGCGGGAGTTCGAGGAAATGTTCCCCTATGAGGAGACTGAGGACCAGATCACCGCGATCGAGGATACAAAAAGAGACATGGAATCCACCGGGATCATGGACCGCCTGATCTGCGGAGATGTCGGCTACGGAAAAACCGAGATAGCGATCCGCGCGGCATTCAAAGCCGTGCAGGACAGCATGCAGGTTGCGGTCCTCGTGCCGACGACCATCCTCGCGCAGCAGCATTTCAACACCTTTACGGAAAGGATGAAGGATTTTCCCGTGACGGTGGAGCTCCTCTCGCGCTTCAGGACGGCGGCGGAGCAGAAAAAGACGATCGAGGGCATAAAGAGCGGAAGAGTGGATATCGTGATCGGCACCCACAGACTGCTCTCAAAGGATATCGTCTACAGGAATCTCGGTCTGCTGGTCGTGGATGAGGAGCAGCGCTTCGGTGTCTCACACAAGGAAAAAATCAAGAAACTCAGGGAGAACGTAGATGTCCTGACCCTTACTGCAACCCCGATTCCCAGGACGCTCCACATGAGCCTTGTCGGGATCCGGGACATGAGTGTGCTGGAGGAGGCGCCCGGAGAGAGGACGCCCATCCAGACCTATGTAATGGAGTACAACGAGGAGATGGTCAGGGAGGCAATCCTCCGCGAGCTCTCAAGGGGCGGACAGATTTACTATGTCTATAACCGGGTTAACGACATCGACGAGATCAGCGCGAGACTATCCCGGCTTGTGCCGGAAGCCCGGATTGCCTGTGCGCACGGACAGATGAACGAGGGCGAGCTCGAAAGGATCATGTATGAGTTCATCAGCGGCAGGATTGATGTGCTCGTATCGACGACCATTATTGAGACAGGCCTCGACATATCGAATGTAAATACAATTATTATCCATGATTCCGACAGGATGGGCCTGTCCCAGCTCTATCAGCTGCGCGGACGTGTCGGAAGGTCCGACAGGACGGCTTATGCGTTCCTGATGTACCGGAAGGACAGGATGCTCAGGGAGGAGGCGCAGAAGCGCCTTGCCGCGATCAGGGAATATACTGAGCTCGGGAGCGGTTTCAAAATTGCCATGCGGGATCTGGAGATCCGCGGCGCCGGAAGCGTCCTTGGAAAGGCACAGCACGGCCATATGCAGGCAGTCGGCTACGATCTGTACTGCAAGCTTCTCGATACCGCGGTCAAAAGAGCAAAGGGCGTCCCGGTCAGCGAGGAAAAGAAGGTCGTCGTCAATCTTGCCGTCGACGCCTTCATTCCGGAGAGTTATATCCTGAACGAGGCGCAGAAGCTGGATATTTACAAGAGGATCGCCTCAATTTCATCCTCCGCGGAATGTGACGATGTCCGGGATGAGATGCGCGACAGGTTCGGCGAGAAGATCCCCGCGGCGGCGGAGAACCTCCTTCGCATAGCGCTGATCCGCTCCGTCGCGGCAAGGCTTGATATAGCGGAAATTATCGGGGGAAAACAGGCGCCGGCGATGTGCAGCGTGCGGCTGACCATGGACAGGAAAGCCGCCGTCAGGGTCGAGAACATTCCGGCACTTCTTGGCAGATACAAAGGCGCGCTCACGTTTTATCCCAAGGGAGCTTCGAAGGGAGACCTTAAAGGGCAGCCGTATTTTATACTTCAGTTCAAGACATCAGGGATTACGGTAAAGGACGAGGAAACGCTCCTTGGCGCAGTGGAGACAATGCTGGTTGATTTCAGCAGATATTTACGGCAGGCCACATAGACCTGTAAAGATAAAGGAGTCCCCTTATGAGTGACGGCAGCGGTGTCGCAAGACTGAAGGATAATATCGGAAAGCGCCTGATCGGCAAGGATGATCTCATCAGGAAAATGCTGACGGCGCTCCTCGCGGGAGGTCATGTTCTTCTGGAGGATGTGCCGGGCGTCGGAAAGACGACGCTTGCGAGGGCACTGGCGGATTCTGTCGACTGCAGCTTCGCCAGGATCCAGTGTACGCCGGACACGATGCCCTCGGACATCACAGGAGTCAGTGTGTACCATATGCACACCGGCGAGTTCGAGGTGATCCCGGGACCGGTTGTTAACAACATTGTGCTGGCGGATGAAATCAACCGGACCTCGCCCAAGACACAGGCGGCCCTTCTCGAGGCAATGGAGGAAAGGCAGGTGACGATCGACAAAACGACGATCCCCCTGCCGGAGCCTTTTATGGTGATCGGCACCCAGAATCCGGTAGAAATGACGGGCACCTATCCGCTTCCCGAGGCACAGCTCGACCGATTTATGATGAAGCTTTCGGTCGGCTATCCGTCCGCGGACGGCGCCGTGAGGATGGCAAAGGAATTCCTTGCCGGGACCCTGCATGAAAAAACGCAGCCGGTCATGGATGTCGGCGCCCTCCTTGAAATGAAGGAGGAGGTCAAAAATGTCATGGCGCACGATGATCTTGTGCAGTACGCGTCAGATCTTGTCGAGGCAACAAGACATCATCACGATATCGCCTGCGGCGCCAGCCCGAGGGCCCTCCTTGAGCTTCTTCGCGCATCACAGGCAGCGGCCTACATAAACGGCAGGGATTACCTTATCCCGCAGGATATCATCGATACCGCAAAGGACGTCCTCCCCCACAGACTCCTACTGTCCGCCGAGGCAAGGATGAACAGGATCACCCGGTACGCGGCGCTTCTTCAGGTGATCAATACGACGACGGTGCCGAAATGAAGATAAGTCCGTGGCGGTTTACCGCTTATATTCTCCTTCTTGCGGGGAGCGTTGTTCTTGCTTCCCTGCAGGGCGGCACTATCCCATATATGTGTCTTTTTACCGTCCTCCTTTACCTGCCCGTCTCCCTTTTGTGGACAGCGGCGGGCCGCGGGTTTCTTTCTGTCTATCAGGAAACCGCGAACCTGCGGTTTATGAAGGAAGAGGAGCAGCCGTGGAAACTGATCCTGGAGAACGACGGGCCTGTCCGCATCAATGACCTGAGGCTCGGGTTCGATAAAGCCCGCTCGGCGACAGTCACGGACGATGCCAGTAAGTGCTCCCGGATCTGGTCCGAGGTCCCGGGGGAAAGGATCACGATCGAAGGAAAGGTGACCGCTCTGTATGCCGGCAGCTACAGCGTGGGCCTTACAGATATTACACTTTCCGATCCCTTCGGCATTTTCCTGATGAAATTTCCCGTTCCATCCCCTCTGCGCGTTACGGTAATGCCGAGGATTACCTCGGTAGCCGACAGTGTCCTGAATTTCGAAAATCTCAAGAACAGCACGAGGATGAAGAGCCCGTGGCTCAAAGAGCCTGTCCCCGGCAATGACATCCGGTTTTACAGGCGAGGCGACCCGCTGCGCAGCATTCACTGGAAGGCAAGCGCGGCAGCGGGAGAGCTGATGACAAGAGTCCCGGACAACCTTGAGGTGCACAGGATTATCCTGATTCTTATCGCTGATCCGGACCGCTCGGAGAACAAAAGTATCGAGGCGATAAAAAGAAGAGACTATTTTCTTGAATTTGCCGTCTCCGCCGCCTGGTATCATGCCGATAAGGCGGAGCCTCTCCTTATTATTTATCCCCGGGGAAGCATCAAGCATGCCATGGTAATAACTCCCGAGGACTTTTCTGATTTCTACGAAGATATTTCAAGAGGACCCTTTTATAACAAAGAATCGGATATAACCGAGCTTGCGGGATACGCGGACAGGGCCGGGGCAGATGAACAGGGCAATATCATTATTATACTCAGGGAAAGAGAATATCCGTCAGAACGCTTTCTGGAAATCAGAAGCTGAAGTGCACCGGGTGCTTTTTGCGTTCTTTGTCGTCGGCGTCCTTCTGGGGTTTGTGCAGGAGGACCTTGTGCCGGCGGGGCTTGCCATCCTCTTCCATGTGCTGCTTGTTTTGTATGCCGCCCTGCATCTTGCAGGAGAGATCAGCGGACGAAGACTTGCTTTTGCGGGGGCACAGTTTATTGTCGCCGCAGCCTTTATCGCGGTTTCCTTCAGGGGACTTACCCTGGGCGCGCCGGCCGCGCAGGGAGAAGGACTGTATGATTCCGGGCTTCTGCAAAGGTACTTTTCCGCACTTTCGTCAACCCTCACGGAAGCTTTTTCCGAGGAAAGCATGCTCCCGGGGATTCTCGCTGCGGGAGGCCTTGCGGCAGCAGGAGCCCTCATTCTCTATTTTCTTATCCTTGCCGTCTCGGGTATCCCGGTTTTGATGCGCTGCGCTGTCGCTTTGGCGGATGTCCTTGTTGTTCTTCAGATGATATGGGGAATCCCGCCGGAGAAGGCGATTGCCGCCGGCGCTCTTTTGTTTACTCTTCTGGAGATACAGAAGGCTGTAAAGCCCTCCTCTGACGGCGGGTGGAAGGAGCTTCCCGCGGACGCCATCTTAAGGTGGTCGCTGTGCCTTCTTGTCCTGGAAGGGGCGGTATTCTTTCTTCCCTCGCCAAAGGATCCGATCGACTGGAGCTTTGTTGTCAGGTTCGGGCAGAGGATCGCGGAGGGAGTCGCGGATATCTCACGGGATACCGGGTATTATCTGTCGGGATTCGGGAGCGGCAGCTCTGCACAGAGCGGCTACAGAGGTCTGGAAAACGCGGGAGGCCCGGACAGCACACTTAATAGAACTGACAGGGAAGAGCTGTATGTCACCGCGTCCGGCTCGGTGAAAAATATATACCTTGCGGGCGCTGTCTACGGGGGAGGAGAGGATGTTGCTGACGAGCTGAAGGGACGATGGTATTTTGACTTCCTCTCTGCGATGTACTCCCACGGTATCGACAGGGAGACGGCGCGGCTGTTCGGCAGAAGACAGAGCGCCGGACTGGAGTACGGCTATATCAGGACGAGCGACCTGATACGGCCTGAAAAGCTTCTGCGGATCGACAGTAAGGTTACGGACGAGCTGTCACAGGACGGCGTAACCTTCCCGGAAATAAAAAGAAAAGGCTACAGCTATGATACGGTCTTTCTGGATATCGATTATGCGAGCAGATATCTCGAGGATATCCTGCGAACACCGGCGGAGTGTGATTATCCGGACTATGAGGTGATGAAGGAGTACTCGCGGCAGCTCTATGATCTCCAGTTAAATCTCACGGTAAGCCAGATGGAATACGAGCGGTGGGTGAGCAGTAAGCCGGACCTTACGCCGTATCTTGACGTCTCGCTGTATGAATCGCCAAGGCTCAGGGAGCTGGCACAGAGAATCACGGCTGGAGCGGCGAGTGACTACGATGCGTGCAGGGCGGTGGAAAAATATCTTAGACAGTACAGATACTCCGTCCGGAATTCCGCATCGGGAGAGAATGACTTTATTGAGCGTTTCCTGTTCGAGACAGGCGAGGGCTACTGCGTCCATTTCGCCTCGTCCATGGTCGCTCTGTTAAGGCTTTCCGGGATTCCCGCAAGATACGTGGAGGGCTATTGTTATACCTTTCCGAACACGCAGCGCGGGGAATTCGCGGTTACCGGCAACAGCGCCCACGCCTGGCCAGAGGCATATATCGAGGGCTTTGGCTGGGTCCCGTTTGAACCGACAGTGATCAGGGCGACCTCTCTTGAAAGGGGATGGGGACTGTACCTGCCGCAGGATGATCCCGCAGGGGCGCCGGCTGCAAGGGAGGAAGAGTCAGAATACACATTTGCACAGGATGATATCCCCGCCATTCCGGAAGCGGCCATGCAGGGCGCGCAGGATCCGGACCCTGCAGCGGTAATGCGGCAGCGAAGGACGGATGACATCAAACGGATTTTAAGAGTATTAAAGTACCTGGCGCTTGCCGCTGCGGCGTATTTTGCCGCGATGCTCGCGGCTGTGCCCCTGATCCGGGGCATACGTTACAGAAGAAAGGACCTTGCGGGGAAATTTGCCGCGGATTACCGGGATATTCTCTGGCTTTCGGACAGGATTCCTTCCGGGGCGCGGGCCGGCGGCAGGGACCCGGAAAATGGTCCCGGCGCCGGGGAGAGCAGGGACATTGTGCCGGGAGAGTATCTTGAGATTACCGATCCGGGAGAGCTGATGGATCATGTCAACGGCATCTGGTACCGGCAGAGATTCGCCATGCGGCCGGCATCGGGCGGCGAGGTGCGGGATGCGGGGTACCTTAAGAGCTACCTGGCAGTGAAATATATAGGGAAGAACATCACATCCTTCGCAAGAGCAGTAAGATACCTCCTGCGATGACACAGCTGCCCGGAAAGACAGCCTGCCTCAGGCGGCCTGGCAGCATCCGGCGGAACTCTTTGCGCAATTGCTTGCATCCTGAGGACAATCGACTTATAATAGTTGGGTCTGCCGGAGCATTCCGGCGGAGTAATGGAGACGTATCGAAGTGGTCATAACGGGGCTGACTCGAAATCAGTTTGGCGGGCAACTGCCACGAGGGTTCGAATCCCTCCGTCTCCGTGCATGAAAATGGGGATACCGGAAGGTATCCCCATTTTCATGCATATAAGGAATTCGAACCGCTGCGACGGCAAAGCCGGACAGGATTCCCGTTGTTTACCTAGCATAATCCATACAGCACAGGGAGGCAGGGATGAAGATTGTAATTCTTGAGAGAAACAGTGTAGGGACGGATATCGACGTATCCGCGTTCGAAAAGTTCGGCGAGGTGGAGTATTATGCGAATACCTTCCGGCCTGAGGATGTGATTGAGCGCACGGCGGATGCGGATATCATCATCGCCAATAAGGCGCCGCTTAACAGGCAGACGCTTTCCGGCTCCAAAAAGGTCCGCTACATAGGGGAGTTCGCGACCGGGTACGACAATATCGATATCAACTACTGCAGGGAGAGAGGGATCCGTGTCTGCAACGTGGTAAACTATTCCACGGCCATGGTCGCCCAGACTACCGTAACCATGGCGCTCGCTCTTGCCATGAAGCTCTTTCATTATGATCATTACGTAAAATCCGGCGAGTACGCCTCGCAGGAGCGGTTTTCCAACTTTGACGTTCCCTTTAATGAACTGGACGGCAAGACATGGGGAATTGTGGGAATGGGCAATATCGGCAGCCGCGTTGCGAGGATTGCGTCCGCACTCGGCTGCAGGGTAATTACAGCTTCCATAACCGGAAGAAAAAGGGAAACGGGCTATGAACAGGTCAGCAAAGAAACTCTTCTTAAGGAGAGCGACATCATCTCACTCCACTGCCCGCTGACGGATCTTTCCCGCAAATATATCGACGCGGACGCGCTCTCTCTGATGAAGGAGACAGCGATCCTGATCAATGTCGCCCGCGGCCCGGTCGTGGACAACCGCGCGCTGTATGAAGCGCTCAGGGACGGGAAAATAGCAGCGGCGGGACTCGACGTGCTCGAAAAGGAGCCGCTTGCAAAGGATGATCCCCTCGGGCTGATAAAGGACAGCACAAAGCTGATCATCACTCCGCATCTTGCCTGGGCAAGCGTGGAGGCAAGGACGCGCTGCGTGGAGGAAAACGTGCGCAACCTGGAGACCTTCCTCGAGGGCGGCTCAAGGTGTGTTATCTGCTGACGGGTGCTTATGGATCACTGTCTGCTGACGGGCGTACAGCCGGCGCATCCGGACGCATTATCTGCTGACACAGAGAGCAAAATATTCTAAAATAGTAATACAGGACAATCCTGCGGCAATATATAATTACTGGAATTAGAGGAAGGAACGGGTTATGAAGGTATTGGATGCGGAATTTGTAAAGGGCTTTGTCAGACTGTGCTCCGACGGCTTTGCACAGGGATGGCATGAAAGAAACGGCGGTAATCTCAGCTACCGCATTAAAGATGAAGAGATTGAGGCGATAAAGGAAGAACTGATCGGGGAGGTTGCTCCCGCGCCTTCGGATCTGCAGGACTACGGGGTCTGGAAGGAGATCGGGACACAGGTTCCTTTCCTTGCGGGAGAGTATTTCCTTGTCACCGGTTCGGGAAAATATTTCCGCAACGTTGAGCTGGACACACCTGCCAACGTCTGCATCCTCAAGGTT
>JAEEGL016433413.1_pt1 | contig 28927 bp, 21 predicted proteins | sample 9134231 | NCBI WGS metagenome assembly JAEEGL01 (sample SAMN16246548, study PRJNA631951) | gut metagenome | biome: gut microbiome; feature: rumen; material: fiber-attached | host: Bos | place: Iran: Karaj | collected 2018-10 | reverse complement strand
CGGCTTCCAGCCGCCTATCTCGAACCCGTGCGCGTGCTATCGCACACACACGGCTATGAATACGGCGGCTTCCAGCCGCCTATCTCGAACCCGTGCGCGTGCTATCGCACACACACGGCTATGAATACGGCGGCTTCCAGCCGCCTATCTCGAACCCGTGCGCGTGCTATCGCACACACACGGCTATGAATACGGCGGATTCCAGCCGCCAGCTAATTACCATGATATATCAATCATCCAATATATCAATCATCCTTGAAGAATAAATCAGTCGTGGGATCGAGGCCGTGGCGGCGCATCTCCTGGTCGAACTCGTCCTTGAAGGATTGGCGGCGATGATGGGGTTTCTGGTTGGCGATATAGCGAGCAACGATATGTTTGTTTGATTCATTGTAGGTGAACGCGGCATAGCCGCTGCCCCATCCCACGAAATTTGGGAAGAAACCGGATTTTTTCATCCATTTGCTGGTTTCGGATTTCAGCACCATCATGAATTCCGATATGGCGATTTCGGGGGATATGGATATCAATATATGGACGTGATCGGGCATGCCGTTGATGCAATAAACCAGCGATTTCCGTGCACTGGCGATGGCGTTCATATATTTGTACAAATCGGTTTCATGTTCCTCGTTGATTGCCCATGCGCTGTATTTGGTTCGAATCACAATGTGGTACAACAATTTGATATGGCTCATGGATTATCTCATCATTGCGAATGGCGAGGCGGCTGGAAGCCGCCGTATTCATAGCCGGGTGTGTGCGCGTTGCGCACGCGCCCGGCGTATCGGGATGATGTTGCGAGGCGGCTGGAAGCCGCCGTATTCATAGCCGGGTGTGTGCGCGTTGCGCACGCGCCCGGAAATGGGATAATTCGGCCGTATCGGCAACGCCGATAGGCCGAATGCGCGGGCGTATGCGCGAATGCGCATAGCCGCGCCAAAAAATTAATGCGAATCAATCGCGCGTTCAATTTCAGCCAGCACGCGGTCGATTTCGGCGTTCAATGAGGCGCGTTGTTCCTGGTAGCGCTGGATTAAATCCATGGGTGCGAGGATTTCTTCCTCCTCGTGGGGGAAGCCGCATTGATCGAAATTGTAGCCGAGGTCGCGGGCGAGTTCGTCGGCGGTGAATTTGCGGGCTTTGGGGAAGCCGTCTTCGGTGATTTCGGTGCGTTCGTCCCACCAGGCCATTGCGGGGGCGAAGTGTTCGAGTTTCATCGGCTTGGTTTTGCTGAAATGCTTGTAGCCGTCGGGCATATCGAGTCGATAGAACCAGGTTTCGGTAGTCGGGCCGGTGCGGTCGAAAAATAATATATTCGTCGTAATCGAGGTGTATGGCGAGAATACGCTGCCGGGCATGCGGATAATCGTATGCAGATTGAATTCGGATAATAGTTTCTTTTTGATATTAATTTTGGCGTTGTCGGTGCCGAACAGGAAGCCGTCGGGTAGAATCACGGCTGCGCGGCCGTTTTTCTTGAGACGGTACATGATGACCGACATGAAGAGATCGGCGGTTTCGCTGCTGGCGAGGTCGTTGGGGAAATGATCTTTGATTTCGTTCTTTTCGCTGCCGCCGTAGGGCGGGTTCATCAGAATCACGTCAAATCGGTCTTTGTCCGTGTAATCGAGCACGTCGCGGGTGAGTGAGTTATCGTGATAGATTTGGGGGACATCGATGCCGTGGAGCAATAGATTGGTGACGCAAAGCATGTAGGGGAATTGTTTTTTTTCGATGCCGCAGATGGACTGATTGTATTTTTGCTGGTCTTTTCCCGTTTTAATTTGATTGTTTAGTACTTTGAGCCAGCTCGTGAGAAAACCGCCGGTGCCGCAGGCGAAGTCGGCCATCTTTTCGCCGATTTTGGGCTTGATCATCAGGGCCATCAATTCGGTGACGGCGCGCGGGGTGTAGAATTCGCCGGCCGAACCTGCGCTCTGGAGTTCCTTTAATATCGTTTCGTAGATTTCGCCGAATGCGTGGCTTTCGTGATAATCGCTCAAATCGAGTTCGTCAATGACGTTGATCACCTGCCGCAATAAGACGCCGTCTTTCATATATTGGTTGGCATCTTCGAATGTCGTGCGGACGATCGATTTTTTGATCGGCATATCGGAGGTAATGGCGAGGTTTTTGAGCGTCGGGAACAATGTATTGTTGACGAAATCGAGGAGTTTGTCGCCGGTCATGACGGTTTTGGCGTCTTTATTGGATGCCCAGTTCTGCCAGCGGCATTTTTCGGGGATGATCGATTCGTAGTCGTCTTCGTCGACATCCCAGTCCTGTTCCTTGCTGTCGTAGACCTTGAGGAAGAGCATCCATGCGATTTGTTCGATGCGCTGTGCGTCGCCGTTGATGCCCGCGTCGTTGCGCATGATGTCGCGGAGGCGTTTGATGAAGGTGGTGAGGTTGGTCATGGGGGGATGTCCTATACATGGTGTGATGCCCGTGGGCGTCCGCTTGCGTACACCCACGGTAATGACTCGTGCGGCTTCCAGCCGCTGGGGATGTGGCATACGGCCGATGGGGGGCATGGTTCATCGTTATTTAATAATTTTCAGCATAAATCGCCTGTTCCAATCCCCTGACGGCTTCAAGATATCCAGCTTTGCCGCCAAAGAAGCCGGCGATTCGTGCTGACGTACCATATTGATTGAGTGGATCGATTTTGAGGACACTCATGTTCGAGATTTGTGCAATGCCGAAGTCTTTGTATTTGTCGAGCAGGATTTCGAGCACAGCTTTGGCTTCGCCCTGGTATTGGTCGAAAAAATCAGACTTTTGGACGAGAGCTGCGCGCTGCTTGCGCGTGAGTGGTTTTTTGTCGAATGCCAGATGGCAGACGAAATCGAAATCATCGACGTCGGCCATATTCTGGTCGCGCTTGAGTGCTTCGAGGTCGATACCGCGTTCGCGCAGCATTTCGCGGAGTTTTTCTTTTTTTTCGTCGGCTGTCCAATATTCGATGAAACTTTCGAGCGATGCGAATTCGCCCAAAAGATTGGTCTTTGTATAGTCGATAATGTTTTCCTGGCGCAGGAGCTTGCCGTCGGCATTATATACCGACACGGTTTTGTGAATGACTTCGACGCGGCAGCCGTCGCGGTCGACGACGTGGACTTTGTGCGGTGTCGCTTCGGGATCGTCTTTGCCGTCGCCATTTTTCTCTTTCTTTTGGGGCGCAGGCCTGTCGGGATCGTAGTCCTCGACCTGTTCGATGGGACCGTCCCAGTCGGGGTCGGCAAAGAGCCGCGAAACGCCGCGAAAATCCATGATGTAGAAATGTGTCTTGCCTTCGTCTGGGCGCAGACGCGTGCCGCGGCCGATCATCTGCTTGAATTCGGTCATCGAGCTGACCATCTGGTCGATCACGATGAGTTTGGTCATTTTGCAGTCACTGCCAGTCGAGAGCAATTTAGAGGTCGTTGCAATGACGGGGTAATGTTCTCCGAGAGAGATAAACGGCTTAATCTTACTTCTTCCGTATTTGTCGCTACTGGTCATGCGGACGATATAGTCGGGATTTTCCTTAACCTTGTCGCGGTTAAACGCAATCAGTGCGCGTCGTATGCGATCGGCATGTTCTTCGGTCTGACAGAATACAATGGTTTTGGCCATGCGGTCGGTGTGCTTGAGATATTTAGTAATTTCTTCGGCGACAGCATAATCGCGATCTTCGAGAACGATATTTTTATCATAATCCATATTATTATAGATTCTGTCTTCGATTTCGTCGCCGTCTTTGTCGGTCTGCCCGAGCATGGGACGCCATCCGTCGCTCACATTTAAAACGACATTGATCACCTTGAACGGCGCCAAAAATCCGTCGTCAATGCCTTCGCGAAGACTGTATGTATAAATCGGTTCGCCAAAGTAATCGATGTTCGAAATGTATTTGGTTTCTTTGGGCGTCGCCGTCATACCGAGTTGGGCTGCTGACGAGAAATAATCGAGAATCTTACGCCAACTGCTGTCTTTTTTGGCCGAACCTCGGTGACACTCATCCACAATAATGAGATCAAAGAAATCGGGTGCAAACAGCGCAGCCAGTTTCGAAGCCGCATCGTCGCTGTTTTCATCATCGGTGTCATCCGATTCCCGGTCGCTGAGCTGTTGATAGAGCGAAAAATAGACTTCATAAGCCGATATTCTGGCGGTGTCTTTGATATCTTTGGCGAAATTGATTTTGTGAATGGTTTTGGTGAGCGGTTTAAAATCGCCAGTAATGGTCTGATCGACGAGATTATTGCGATCGGCGAGATAGAGGACTTTGTGACAGATGCCAGCGCGAAGGAGCCGCCAAACGATTTGGAAGGCGGTATAGGTCTTGCCGGTTCCCGTGGCCATGACGAGGAGAAGGCGTTTTTGGTCGTCTGCGACGGCCTCGACCGTGCGATTGATCGCGATGCGCTGATAATAGCGAGGAGAATTGAAATCCTGAGCCGAATAGTAGGGCTGCTCGCGGATGCGATCGACGGCTGGATCGGGGTTTTCTTCGCCATGATATCGTGCAAACAATTCATCCGGCGTTGGAAACTCATCCAGCGCCAGCTCTCGCTCGCTGCCCGTCAAAAAATCGTGCTCGATAAAACCGTCGCCGTTCGAACTGTAGGCAAACTTTAAACCGAGCATTTGTGCGTACATCATCGCCTGCTGGATGCCATCGCCCAGCGAATGGTTGTTATCTTTGGCCTCGACGACTGCAATCGGATGATTCGCACATTGGTACAGCAGGTAATCGGCTTTTTTGGGCGCTTCGCGGCTCACCGTATTTCCGCGCAAATTGATGCGGCCGTCGGTGAACCTCACCGCAGTCTCCATCGTGATGCGGTCTTTCCAGCCTTTGGCATGGAGCGCCGGCGTGATGAAATTGAGCTTGATGTCCTCTTCGGTCATGAGGTGTTTGGGGATCATGGCAATTAGGAATTAGCAATTAGCAATTAACAATTGGGAATTAGGAGAGTATATTTCAAAACTTAATCGATACGCCTGGAAGGCGTTTCATTCGCAGCCATAGCCGGGTGTACCGCAGGCGCGCCCGGATTGTGGTGAGTGTGCGATTTGGGGAGGCACAAAGACGTGCGTTCGCAAGTCTGCGCTGGATTTGAGAATACCCGATATCGTGTAATCTGTCACGCATCTGGCCATAGGTTTATGGCGTGAATCATTCTGTTTTGGATATATATTTTGGTGAGCCAATTCTGATCGCCGCATTTTGCAAGCGAATGAGCGGCTTTTCTCTGCTTGCGATGGGCAATGGGCAATATTTTCCGCGCCTGTTGCGATCCGTTTGTGACAGGCCGCTGCAAACTGGGCTCAGTGAATGTATTGGATTGAAATGTGAGTGGAGATTTATGATGGGCTTTTGATTGTTGTTTAGTGATTGAGGAATGGGGGAATGGATATTATAATCATAAGAAGCGGCGCGTATTCGCCCGCAGCGGCGAATAGCGGCGATGCGCCGTGCGTATTGAGCCTTTGGGCGAAATAGCAGGCGCAGACGGAAGAATAAAAGAGGGAAGAGCTATGAAAATCATCAAAAATGGTCTGCTTTTGGTACTTGGTATTTTAGTGGCAGGTGTCATGGGGGGCTGTTCCAAAAAGACGGATGGTCCGGATGTGAAGACGGCATCCGAAAATGAGAATGGAGCGGAGCAGTCGGCCGGCGAAAAAGGCAAACCCGGTGATGAGAATACGAGGATTCCCCGGGATGATGATTCGATTTCTGCGATTTATGGACCGCCCGAAATGTTGGGTGAACCTGCAGAGCCCATCGATGAAAAGCAGGAGGCAGGGGAGATTCCCAGTGATATCGATCAATCGCCGCAGCTCATATATGGGCCGCCCGAAATGCTCAACGGCGGGAAAGATGATGATGAACCCGAAGTTGGCAAACCGGAGCTTCAGGATACCGAGGATGACAATCCCGACAGAATCATCGAGGAGTATCAGAAACTTCCCGATCATCCGCGGCCGGTGGCGAAATACGGTATCCGACCGTTGTACGGCGTTCAGTCACCGAGAGTTAAGTAAGGGGATGGATTGCGAATGGAACAGTTAAAAGCACATTCTGTTGAAGATTCTGATGCTGCAGGTGAGTCTTATTCTTCAGAACATATACAATCGGAGAGTTGCAGTTCTCACGAGGCAGAAGGTGGAATGACGGGTTCCTTCGTTGAGGATGTTGATAATTTGGCATTAAAGCATCCGGAACTGGCCAAAGTATATCATGATATAGAAAAGATAGCGAAGGGATCGCAGGGAACGATGCTCAGGGGGAAGGATGCTGGAGATCATGATGTTGCGATTAAAGTATTCGATATCGGTGAAGCGGACAGTCTGAAGTCCATCGAACTCTTTGAACGGGAAATTAATACAATAAAGAGTCTGCATTTCAAAGGTGTCCCAGAATATATCGATACCATTAAGAGTGACAGATATATTTATTTGATTGAAGAGTATATTCCTGCGCCATCTCTGGAAAAGCGCATGAAAAATGGTGACAGGTATTCTTTTGAGCAGATCGAGACGATATTGATACATGGAGCTCAGATACTCAGGGAGCTTGCGGCGTGCGTACCTCCGGTCATTCATCGCGATATCAAGCCCGCGAATCTGCTCGTGGATGACGATCTGAATGTTTTTCTCGTCGATTTTGGTGTCGTTGCCAGCATTGCCCAGAATTCGACAGCCATGACGTTTGCGGGGACTGCCGGTTATCTTGCGCCGGAGCAGCTCTACGGCAGGGTGACGCCGGCAGCGGATGTCTTTGGGCTTGGCATGACGATGATTCATCTTATATCCGGTGTTTCGCCCTGTGATATCAAGATGAATGGCACGGAATTCGATTTGGAGAGCTGCATTTCCCCAAAAATTCCGGCATGGTTTGTTTCGGTTCTGAAAGAGATGACCTGCTGGGATGCGTCGAGGCGTCCCAAGGATGGCCAGGCTGTTCTGGATGCAATTGCATTTAAAAAGACTACCGGTGTCCTGATTGATAATTCGCGTCTCAAAAAAATAGAAGCCATTTGGGATACCGTTCCTGAAGACGTATCCGGTCAAAAGGATTCAAACGACCAAAATGCTTCAGAACAGACGGAATCTCCGTCTGAGGTGTTTTCGACCATGAAATACAAGGCTGAGAAGATTTTGAAACCAGCCTATGACAGTTTTGATGCGCGGCTGAGTAATTACAATATGTCGATAGGGTGGGTGCCTTTATTTATTACATTTTTTGTATTTCTTGCGTTTTTACTTTTTGGCGTAGGATTGTTGAGGCAGGAGTTTTCTGCTTTTTTATCAAGCTGGATGCCAGTCTGTCTGCCATTTATATTTGGATTTGCGGCATTGTGCACTGCGGAAGAGATCACGCCGTCGGCAAGGAGCTATTCCGGCAATCGGGAGAAATATATTGAGAATGCACAGACAATAAATGAACTGTGCAGAAAAGCGATACTTGATCTGAAAAATTTCCATGATTTGTTTAAATATGATGATGTCTTTGCCAGGTTGTCGAGGCAAGTCAATAATTTCTATTTATTCTGGAAGCCAGAAAGCAAAGCGCTGAGTACTGAAGAGAATGAACGGCTGGATGCGTATCTGAACGACGAATCCGTCGTTTATCCGTGTGTGCTTTATGAGCCGTCGCTAGGCAATATTGATGTGGTAATATCGATCAGTTTTATTCTTACATTGGCAGTGTTGGGATTGAGTTTTGGCCTTATTCCCTATATGGCAAATCTGTCGTTCTCAGGTTTCTGGGGGATTGCGTATTATTTTGCGAATGCGCTTGTTTTGTTGATTTTTATAAAAGATTTTATCAACATTTTGAGGAGTCATAAAAAGCGTATGACAGATCCCAGGAATATTGATGCCTACAAACTCTATGTGCGCAGATTCCTGAATGAATGTCTGGAGCAAAAGAAGCTGCAGGAATCTGCGCAGAAAGACAAATAATTGGGTTATCGGTGGCTTTTCTTCGCCTCACCCCCTAAATCCCCCTCTCCGTGGGAGAGGGGGACTTTGATGATTGGTGGAATATCGCCCCTTCAGGGCGAATTTTAAGGTCTGGCGCTTTAGAATGCGGTATTTCCCGGGGGAGAACTGTATTTTTTTATATATATTTACCTGTAATGCTCGCCGGATTGTTTTTGATCATTTCGGGAGTGCCTGCGGCTACGATCGTTCCTCCCATTTCGCCGCCGCCCGGTCCCATATCGACGATATAATGGGCATTGCGGATGACGTCGGGATCGTGTTCGATGACGATGACGGTTGCGCCCTTGTCGATGAGATGTCTGAACACGCCGAGCAACGAACGGACATCGAGCGGATGCAGGCCGATCGTCGGATCATCAAAGACAAATATCGTGTCATTCTGGCCTCGTCCCATTTCGCTTGCAAGCTTGAGCCGCTGTGCCTCTCCGCCCGAAAGGCTCGGCGTTTCTTCGCCCAGCGTCAGATAACCGAGTCCGAGTTCGTGGAGAACTTCCATGCGTCGGTTGACGAGGGGCAGATCATCGCTGATGAGGAGAGCTTCGTCGATGCTCATGTCCATCATTTCCGGGAGAGAATACGATGTACCATCTTCGCGCATGCGTTTGACGGACCAGGCTTGTCGTGCGTAACGCGAACCACGGCAGTCGGGGCAGGGAATATCGACGTCCGGCAAAAACTGTACATCCAGACTGATCACTCCGGTTCCGTCACATGTCGGGCAGCGCAGGCTGCCGGTATTGTATGAAAAATCGCCGGCCTTGAGTTTATATTTTTTTGCATCCGGCGTTTTTGCATATATTTTTCGCAGTTCGTCGTGAACATTGGCATAGGTCGCAATGGTCGAACGCACGTTGATACCGATGGGCGTGGCATCTATCAGTTTGATATGATGAATACCATCGGCTTTTATGTATTTTACATGCGCCGGCAGCTTTCTGCCGTCGAACATGGCTTCGAGTGCGGGGATCAGACTTTCGAGAATCAGTGTCGTTTTGCCGGAACCCGAGACGCCTGTGACGACCGTCATCCTGCCTTTGGGGAAGGAGACATCGATCGGTTTTACGGTGTGGATCTGCGAAGTGGATAGTTCTATTTTTCCGAATTTAAAAAGATTTTTCGATTCGATTCCGGGGATAATCCGATCTGTATTTTTGTTTTTGAGGAAAGGACCGATTCGTGAATCGGTATTGTTCATCACCGATGATACATCGCCCTGGGCGATGATACTGCCGCCGCCGGCTCCGGCTTCGGGACCGAGTTCAATTATCCAGTCAGCATGGGACAAAATCTGCGTATCGTGATCGACCAGAACGACGGAATTACCGTCGGCGACCAAATCATCCATCACGCCGGTCAGGCCTTCGAGATTGGAGGGATGCAGTCCAATCGATGGTTCATCGAGTACATAGAGGACGCCGGTGGTGCGGTTGCGTACGGCTCGTGCCAGCTGAGTACGCTGACGTTCTCCGGTCGAAAGGGTAGAGGCGGCACGATCCAGCGTCAGATAGGACAGCCCCAGATCGACGAGTCTCTTTGCCGTATCCAGAAAGGATTCTGCAATGCTGCGTGCCATCGGACGCATGGGTTTGGGCAGGGATGCAGGCATTTCCATGACCCATTGGATGAGGTCTTCGAGCGTCTTTTCGCATGCCTGATCCAGAGATATGCCGCATAGTTTGGGGGCGCGTGCAGCATCGGAAAGCCGGGTTCCATGACAGTGCGGGCAAATATCCTGTTTGAGGAATTTTTCCACGCGTTTCATCCCCTTTTCATCCTTGACTCTGGCCAATGCATTCTCGACCGTATAAACCGCATTATAATAGGTAAAATCCATCTCGCCGGCAGTATTCGTTTTTTCATTATGATATAAAATATGTACTTTTTTAGCCGGTCCGTGAAATACAATTTCCCTTTCTTTCTTTGTGAGTTTGCAGAATGGTACATCTGTTCGGACGCCCAATTCGCGTGCGATATCTTTCATCAGCGACCACATCAGGGTTTGCCAGGGAAGGACGGCTCCGTCGTCGATGGTGATCGATTCATCGGGGACGAGCGTGGATTCATCGACGGTACGCACGACGCCGGTACCTTCGCAGTGCGCGCACGCGCCGGTGCTGTTGAACGCCAGTTCCTCGGCTCCCGGACCATAAAAGTGCGAGCCGCATTCTGCGCAAATCAGCTCCTTGTCTGCAGCGACGTCCATTGTGGGCTCGTGATAGTGTCCGTTGGGACAACGGTGGCAGGCGAGTCTCGAAAACATGAGCCGGAGGCTGTTGAGGAGTTCGGTCATCGTACCGAAGGTACTGCGGATTCCGGGGACTCCCGGTCGCTGATGGAGTGCCAGGGCCGCCGGCACGTAATTCACTTCATCGACGAGTGCGCGGGATGCCTGCGTCATGCGTCTTCTGGTGTATGTCGACAAGGATTCCAGATATCGCCGCGAACCCTCGGCATAAAGGACGCCGAGAGCCAGCGAGGATTTGCCGGAACCGGAAACACCGGCGATTCCGACGATTTTACCCAGAGGCACGTCGACATCGATATTCTTCAGATTATGCATGCGCGCACCGCGCACTTCGATATAATTGGGGCACATCTATTATACAGAGTTTTGAGATTTGAGATTTGAGTTTTGAGATTTGAGTTTAGAGCTTATAGAGGTGAATGTATTTACCGATATTTTGGCAAGAACCTATGTGATTGCGTGACTTCCAACTCCCAACTCCCAACTCATGATGAGCTTTGAGCTTTGTGTTTATATGATTGGTTAGTCGTTAGTGATTAGTGGATCTGCATGATCGGAAAAATGTATACAACAACTAACGACTAACGACTTTCATTCTGCGGGCATTGCCGGTTATTCACCGGCAATTATCTATTGTTTATGCGTTTGGATTGTGGGCTTTTTTCAGAAGCGGGAATCCCATTTCCTCGCGCTGTTTCAGATAGCATTCGGCAGCCATGCGCGAAAGTGTACGCACGCGGTTGATATAGGACTGGCGGTCGGTAACGGAAATGGCGCCGCGCGCCTGCAGAATATTGAAGGCGTGCGAGCATTTCAGGACGTGATCGTAGCCCGGGAATGCCAGTCCCATCTCGAGGAGGCGCTTGGCTTCGGCTTCGTACATTTCGAAGAGTTTGTACTGGAGTTCGACGCTGGCTTCGTCGAGATAGTATTTGGACTGCTCAATTTCGGCCTGCAGGTGGACATCCTCATACTTGATATCGTTGACCCACTGCAAATCGTGGATTCTGTTGACGTTCTGCATGTACATGCAGATGCGCTCGAGTCCGTAGGTGATTTCTGCCGTCACGGGATTGCACGGCAGGCCGCCGACCTGCTGGAAATAGGTGAACTGGGTGACTTCCATGCCGTCTGCCCAGACTTCCCAGCCGCATCCCCATGCGCCCTGCGAAGGTGCTTCCCAGTTGTCTTCAACCAGACGGATATCATGGGCGAGTGGGTCAATGCCGATGGCCCGCAGGGATCCAAAATAGAGATCGAGTACGTCTTTGGGACTCGGTTTGAGAATGACCTGGAACTGATAGTAAGCACCCCAGCGGTTTGGATTTTCGCCGTAGCGAGCATCGACAGGCCTGCGACAGGGTTCAATGAATGCAACCGAATAGGGTTCCGGCCCCAGTGCCCTGAAAAATGTTGCGGGGTTGAAGGTTCCTGCGCCTTTTTCGATATCGTATGGCTGCTGCACAATGCAGCCCTGCGACGCCCAATACTTCTGGAGCGTCAGCACCAAATCCTGAAAATTCATAGGTAACTCCTTGAAATGACAACTCATTCCGTGTCCAAATCGTGGTCGAACCGACCAAACGGGGGGAGCTTTTACCACCTTTCGGACGGAATTTCGACAGGTTTATGTAACGACGGACGATGGTGATTTCTATTGGCTTTGTGTGTTTGGGGCGCTCAGCTATTGGTATGATTTGGGCAGATAATCTGCCCAAATCATACCAATACGCTTTCGCAGCGAGCCTATCGCACAGCGATACGGCTCGCCCGTGTGTCTGGAGCCTTGCGAAACAAGGCGGGTTGCGAGGAATCCGGTGGTTGGGCGACAACGCCGTGATTTGGTAATGTCATTCGAAGCCGGTTGCCCGGATCCGAAACGCATCACTCCCGGTCTTCAATGTGTCTCGCTGCTAATCGTTTGTAATGGCCAACGACCGGCAACTCACGATCAACAACAGCTTAAATGTGAATACCGTACAGGCGTTTTCCATTTTCCAGCGTGAGGTTTTGTACGTCTTCGGGAGTCATATCGAGGATTTCTGCCAGTTTTTCGGCCATAAGAAAGAGCATGCCGGGATCGCATCGTTTGCCGCGATGCGGCGTGGGAGCCATATAGGGGCAGTCTGTTTCGATCACGATGCGGTCATGCGGTATGGATTGCGCAACTTCGATGGCTTTTCGTGCGTTTTTAAACGTAATGACACCGGTAAAGCCGATGTACCATCCGCGTTTGACGAGCCACTGGGCCATGTCTTCAGAACCGGAATAGCAATGAAATACGCCTTTGACTTCGGGGAATTCCTCAACGATGGCCATGCCGTCGGCGTGGGCTTCGCGTTCGTGAACGATAGCCGGGAGTCCCAGTTCCCGGGCGAGTGCCATTTGTGAGCGAAAAGCACGCTGCTGGATTTCGCGGGGGATGTCTTCGTAGTGGTAGTCGAGGCCGATTTCACCGATGGCGCGGATTTTGGGATTATTTCTGCAAAGATTCCGGTATTCCTCGAGGACATCGTCATTGACTTCGTCTGCCGAATCCGGATGCGATCCGACAGCAGCATAAATGTAATCGCATCGCTGGGACAGCGCAGAAGCTGCGCGCGATGTTTCGAGGCTGCATCCCGGATTCATGAGGAGGGCAATGTTCTGCGTCGGCAGATTTTTGAGGAGTTCTTCACGATCATCGTCAAAAGCGTGATCGTCCAAATGTGCATGGGTATCGAATAGCATTGTGATTTCCTTCAATCGGGAACGAAACTGACCGAGGGGGTATTTAGAACAACAATTAGCAATTGGCAATTGGCAATTAGCAATTGGTAATTTGAGGAGAGAGAAGTTCTAAAGTGTTGATAAGCTTTGAGCTTAGAGCTTAGAGCTTTGAGCTTTTGGATAGCTTATAGAAGGGAATGAATTGAGAACTGGAATTGGTCTGATTCCTGGAAACGCAAGAGACGTTCAATGGAACGTCTGTACTGTTGATGAGCTTAGTGCTTTGAGCTTATCAACATTCTCGATATACAGAGTATATTAATATGGCATGCTGAACCTGTTTTTGTGGCATATTTGATAATTGATTCCGGTGAATTCATTCTATTTATGAAAATAAATAGTCGTGATGTTAAGTGATCAGACATATAAACATGATGTCGCATCGTGCATGATATCATTCATCGATGGTGCATTGAGTACAGGATGAGTGTGGGATGCGATATTTGCCAAATGATATGCCGATGTCGGCAAGTTGGAGTATTTTTTTACCAGGTTGGTCATGTTGGTTGGACACTTGTCCACCTGACTGGAGTAAGGATTAACCAGAAGGGCAGTACTCCAATCATTAAAGTGATATATGTCTGTCTCTCATATGTGGATACGAAAACGGTGGGGCATTATTTTAAGCTCTGTTATACGAGTGTGGGCATTTTTGTTCGTGAACAATTGCAATTCAGAGCTTGGAGACGCAGAGCCTGGAGCAGTGAATGCATTCTCAAAGCTCATAGCTCAGCGCATGGATTGCTTTGGGTTAAACTTTTTGGCATGGCTTGTGCAGAATCAGGAAACATACGAGCTGTTCATGATTTGAACAGCTTTGTTTATTGTGGCTGAGCATATCGTAATGAGTAGTTTTGCGATTGAGTCACAGGGAGGTTCAATTGAGTTGACATGATTGAACAATAATTATAAATCGCCTGGCATTATGGGGTATCCCTACTCGTTACAGCGTGTTTTGAAATAAAACCGCTCTGCATAGATATTTTTGAGGAGAATCAGCGCATGCGACTTCGAACTGGTATTGTTCTGGCGGCAGGCATTTTATTGTGCCTGGCCTCGCAGAATGTATTTGCGCAGGACAAGTGTCCTGAGGGGTACGTCAGCTTTGTGAACACAAAGACGTACGAAAGTGTTTGTCTTCCGGCGGATGTCGATGCATCGGTGAAGAATGCTGAAGACAGTGATCAACAGTCTGCTTCGGAAAATGCGCAGCAGGCCGGACCGGAAGCAACCGGGGAAAGTGTACCGGAAACGGGTTCGAATCAGAACATCGAGGCGTCAGTAAATGCCGCTAATCCGCCCGAGGCGGCTGTTCAAGCCAATCCGGAACCTGTCGCTGCACAGGAACCCGTAGATGCGCCGGCGGAACAGAATAATGTGCAGCCGGCTGAATCGCAGCAGGCTTATGTCACAGAGAGCATGCCGGAAACCGCCGCAGTGGAACCGAATGCTGACAGCACGTTTGTTACCGACGATGTGTTAAATCAAAAGATTCATGAGAGCATCATGGCAGGGGGCTGGGTTTTCGAAGCAGGCCTTGGCTATTCCATCGTTGCTGCTGTCGATTTGAAGCTGATGACCGGTTACCATTTCAGCTCAAAAGATGAGGTTGCCGGATTTGGACTTTATCTCGATGTTGATCTTCATCCGGGGGCTTTCCCGGTTTTTTCGATGGATTGCACAATTGATCCCGTGTTCCATGTCTCGACCGGACATTTTCAATTTTCACTCGCTTTTGGACTTGGTTTCTTTGGTGTATTGAATGATGATTTTGATGACTTCGAGGACAGCCTAAGATCAGAGGAGTTTGGGGTGCGTTTTGAGCTCAAGCCGGCCATGGCATTTGATTGGTTTATGACTGAAAAAGCATTCTGGGGTTTTGGGCTCTCGGTTCCTCTCATCATTCTGAAAGAATCTGAGAGCAGGGATTCCAGGGTACAACCCTGGTTCAATATGGATTTTCATATTGGGTACACGATTTAATAAAGGGGGCTTGATATGAAAAAATTTACATTTATTGCATCTTTTGTGATGATGCTTTTTGGATTTGGAACATTTGCCTTTGGAGCGGAAATTTGTTCTGAAGGTACCCAGCAGATTGTCGATCAAGCTACCGGTCAAATCTATTGTGTATCGACAGATGCCATGCCTGTGAAACAGCAGAATTTGGTGTCGGATGCTGCTGCCCGTGAAAGGGAACAGCAATTTCAGCAGACGATGATGCGTCGGGCTGAGATTGAAGGATCAATGAAATCCTCCGGCTTTGTGATTGATATGGGGCTTGGCTATAGCATTGCCGGTGCATTTGAGCTTCGGATTGCGGCAGGCTATGATTTTCTTGAGAGCCTGGATGGATTGAGCTTCGGATTGCTTACAGATTTCGGCATTTCGTTTGGTTATCCGGATTCTTTGAACTGGTCTGTCGGTCCGATTGCTCATGTGAACAGCAAAACATATCGCGTCGGTTTGGGTTTGGGGCTTGGTGTCTTTTCGATTTGGGGAAATCTCTATTCTGGAGATGATGAGTATTATGATGACAGCGATGAATTTGGCTTGAAGCGGGGGGGTGCATATTTCATGCTGAAACCCCAGTTCATGTGGGAGTGGTTTGTATCGAGTCATACGCTGATTGGACTTGGTTTTGATTTGCCGATCATTTTTAAGGGTGTGGATGATACCGCACATGATAATTTAATGATATGGTACGATCTGCATGTTTCTGTCGGCTATAAATTTTAGTTCTATTTATACGGGAGTGGATATTTTGTTCCCCAATAATTGCAATTCCGGGCTTGGAGCTTAGAGCTTAGAGCCTGGAGAATTGAATGATTCTCAAGGTTCAGAGCAATTTGAAACATTGCATATCCACTGTAGTTTAACATAGCCAAAATTTTAGTTATTCCTGTGCCTATCTATATGGGGGAGCCAGCTCCCCCAACGTTTTGCAGAAGCGCAGGATTTTGAGTGATGCCGGTATTGGAGGGCTCAGCCCCGGACTCCGCCAAAGGGCTGAGTCCTATGGAATCCGCAATATGTTTTGATACTGCCAGACGCGTGTTATGAGTCATGGCATGCAAAGGACGAAGTGGGCCCATTTCCATTTCGATCAAAGCCTGTGCAACATGCATGTTGCGTGAGAGAAATCAATAGGCCGGCTGGGGGTTAACGAAAGGATCGTTTTGGCGGCATTGTATTTTGGGATACATAAAACTATAATCAGCTACGGCTGAATGCGGGTAGTTCACATCTGCATTGGTGCTCGTTTTTTTGCTGGTGCACTGACAGTCAATGGCTGTCGGCGCTTTTGCTGAAATCAAGAGTAATCGAATATGTATTGCAAATATAAATGTCCCGGCGTGAAGCATCTGTCATACGTACTTTGTTTTTTGGCATGGATGACTGTGTGTATGGGTAGTGCGTATGCTGAATCTACCCGCATCGTGATCGATACGCCGAACGGCCAGAATTCATGCATTATGGAGAACAACACTCTGACGGACTGCGTGCCGGTGAATTCTGCACGTTATGAGATCGTCACGTCGAAGGGCAGAGTCAGTTGCCTGCGCCAGAACGGAAGTTACGTGGACTGCAAACCTGTGACAGAAGTACAGGCTGTTCCGGAAGGAACAGGGGCAGCCGATGCTGCGGTATTGCCGAACGATTCCGGGGCTGCGGCCAATGCGTTGCCTGCCGATGCTCAGGCAGATACATCTTCAATTTATGATCATCCGGAGATGGATGAGGAATATAAACCCAGCTACTGGGATAATGATTATGGGATTCCAAACGGTCTGATCTGGGGAGCGACCATAGGGTGGTTCGGGGAATTCTATAAAGGCAGCAATGATATCAACAGTCTGTCATTCGGCGGCAATGTCGGATGGAAATACAGGCATTTTGGTTTTTCAGTGGATGGAGATTTTGCGTACTGTGAACTGAATGGTCATAAAGGTCTCGATTACTGGACGATGGGCATCGCCGGACTTTTGATGATGTATCTGCCGCTGACGGACGGCATCGCTCAGACCATAGGTTTTGGTATCGGTTATACGGGCTGGTCCGTCGATGAGAACTGGACGACATACAGTATTGGTCATAGCTGGCTTACCGGTTATTATGTCGAAGAGAATGATTATACGCGGACTATCGAAGAAGGTGGTTTTTTATCGCTCAAACTGAAAGCCAGACTCGATGTATATATTGATGATATGCTGGTGGGAATTGAATTCGTGTGGATTCCATGGATTGATACCGACAGGAAAAAAGATAAAATCATCAATAATGTGATCGGCATACAGCTGGATGTGGGACAGATAATTCGTTTTTAAGCTTATAGCTTATAGAAGCGAATGAATTAGCTGAGAACTGGAATTGGATTGATTTCTGGAAATGCAAGAGACGTTCCATGGAACGTCTGTACTGTTGTGTAATGGTTAGTGAATAGTGAATAGTGATGCGGCAGAATCCGGTTATATGATGGATGTTCAGATAAAAAGAAGCCGGGGCGTATTGGCAAGTGCCAATAGCCCCGGCCAGTGCCTTGCGTATCGTCCGCAGGACGATAGCAAGGCGAAAAATATATAAAATGAATACACAAAATAATAGATGCGGACGAATATATGTGGTTTTGTACTTTGTGTTTTGAAAATGCATTCACTACTCCATGATTTCAGCTCTATGCCTAAAGTTCAGAATTGCAAGTATTCGCGAACAAACTGTCCATACCCGGATAACAGAGCTAAAATATTTTATCAATAAATTCATGATCTTAAGGTTTTAAGCCAAAATACAGCTTGAATGCGTTTCTCGCATTTGGTATCCAATTTCATAGTTGAGTTCGGCAACTGTATGATTGGATGATATGCGATGAAATGTTTGAATTATCCGGGCAATGGGAAAGTGATGAAGAATGAAAGTCTTGTGGAATACCGCACACGGGGGGCGCCTTTTTCGGATTATATGCCAAACCAATCTGTGTCAAATCCACTACTCAGACCCGCAGATGACCTTGGGTTTGGGAATCTAACCCGCAAGGTGAAGGAAAGCACAGAGACGATGCTCGAAGCTGCCACCGGACTGAAATTGCCGCCAATTCATGTCCTCGTCGATCCGAATCTCAAATCACAGGGCATCCGTGCAAGCTGTGGATGGCAGAGAGATACGGATCGCGCAGCCATCTTATGCCAGCGATTCGCGTCTGATGCTGCATGAGTCCATTCACATCCTGCAGCAGAATAAAGCGAAAACATCCGACGATGCTCAGATTGAGAATACCGCTGTGAACCGCCGTGCCAGATATTGGAACAGCAGACACGAGGCAGAAGCAAAACAGAGTCCGGGCAGAAATCATTACACGCGTCCCGGCAGTTTCTCTCCTGATATTGCCAAATCTGTGAGGGGGGCTGAAGCATACAGTTTTTCTCAATACACGCTGACAAGGACTGAGGCCGAGATTGAGGCGGACGTTGCAGTACAGAGGATCATGCGCGGCGAAAGAGTGGATGTTCATCCTACGGACATCGGACGGTTGAATCAGGATGTGTCGAACGAAAATTCAGACATATCCAGTCAGACAAAACAGGAAAGCAACCGGGTTGAGCCAGAAATTATGGATGCTTCTTTTGGTGATGAGCCTGCATTGGGCACGGGAAGATGCGTTGTCTTTTATGTTGAAATGAGCAAGGTGTTCGACTTCGGCAATGATAACAAGGCTTTTAGACGTGTGGCGGAACGCTTTGTCAGGAACAGATCAGACAGATGTTATGGTGTTGATGCATCCGGGAAAGTCAATGTCAATCAGCCATCAAAATTCAAGAAGGGAAAAAATATCATTGACGGACTTAAAAAGATTGCCGAACAGGAAGGCAAAATAGCAGAAGTCTACATCATTTCACATGGTTATCCTAAAGGGATAATTGATGGTGATATGAGTTCAAAAGGATTGCTGAGCGAGTGCGACAAATCAGCAAATCACAAAACCACATCTGAGTGTAGAAGTGTGGATGATATCAGGGCGATTGCACCAGACGTATTCACCAAAAATGTAAAAATTGTTCTTCATGCGTGTAATGTCTCCAAAGAAGAAAATTTTTTCAGGTGCATTATACGATAATCTTGCCAATGCCTTGAAATCGAAAGACGTAACGGTCTATGGTCACGACGATAATACGATGGCAGGTTACAATTGCAGTTGGGTTCAGCATGACAGTAAAGTGCAGGAGGGTAGGAAGGCAAAAATGCAGGTTGCCAGGTCGGAATGGCAAAATGATTTGGATCCCAAATCCTGAGTTTCACATGCCGATAGAATTACAACTCGGCAATCACGAAACATGTGATAAAAAATCAGGTTATATTGGAGTACGTTAGTGATGAGTTGCTTACGTTGTCTTTACGTTTGTACCTTTTTCTGCATGATTATGGGGTGTAGCAATGGATCTCAGGAAATACATTATCCGACTGTACAAAATAGTGCAGAGATTGAGTTCGAATCACTTTCGGACGACATTTGTGCCGTTTCGCAGATGTTATGTCTGGACAAGTGCATGGAGCGCAATGATCTCGATCCTGAAACGGGCGAGCTGGCGAGTCTGGCGGACAGGCATGTCGTGCACTGCAATGCGTGGGAACTGACCTGTGAGAAAGGGTTTGCGAATTGCAATGACACGGTTCTTGACGGCTGCGAATCAGATCTAACAAGCGCGTTCAGTTGTGGCAGCTGTGACAATGTCTGTCCTTCTGAGGTGACGTGTTCTGACGGTAAGTGCTGCCTTAATCCCGGCAAGGAAATATCACGAAAAGTCACAGATGAAAGTCTGGAGCAGATTAACAATGTGCGGTGCTGTGATTCGACAGCGTCAAAGTTATGTGCGACTGTGGCGATGGGGGGCGAGGTTTATTCTGTCATTGTTCAGTGTCGCGACGCATGCAAGAGTCATGAGCATGATATTACAGACGGGGCGTTGTAACGGCGCTTTGGTGGCACCTATTCAAAAGAAGCCGGGGCGTATTGGCGAGTGCCAATAGCCCCGGCCAATGCCTTGCGTATCGTCCGCAGGACGATAGCAAGGCGAAAAAATAATATATAAAATAATATATAAGAATTATATTATTTCTGCGCGAATCGTCTTGAGGTCAGTTCCGACACCGAGGGGGCCTGTAGCATCATCGTTGATGAAGATATCGACTGATTTGGCGGATTTATTTGTCTTCTGAAGGGCTTGTTTCCATGCAGATTTCAGTCTGTTGATGCGGATTTTGCGGTGATTGATGGAAAAAAGCAGTACCGCGTTTGGGGCAGCAACCTGCAGACAGGCTTCGATGAGTTTTTCGAGGGATTCATCGAGGCTGAAGGTGATTTTTTCGAACCTGCCGAAGCTGGGGGGATCGCAGATGACGGTGTCGAACTGCGTGTGATTCTGGATGCAGCGATTGAGATATTTGAATACATCCTCGGTGATAAAGCGGTGTCCATCGAGTGATATATCGTTGAGTTCGAAATTGGAACGACCGCGCCGCAGCGCCGCAGATGCTGCATCGATGCTCGTCGTGGCAGTGACGTCGGGGGATTTTGCGGCACAGACGGAGAAAGCGCATGTGTATGCGAAAAGATTGAGGACATTTCCGCGGGCATGTTCCCTGATCCATGCGCGGTTTGAACGCTGATCGAGATAGAGACCTGTGGCATTTCCGGACAAATCAAAGCCGAAACGGATGTCATTTTCGGTAGCTGTGAATGGTTCCGAAGTTTGTGCAAAGGCTTTGGTGAATGCGCGACAGGGATGTTTTGGGGCAGGGGATTCGTGTACCCGGTAGCAGAACTGGCTGCATCCGAAGGTTCGTCGCGTTGTTTCGATGAATTCGCTCAGGGATGCTTCTGTCCAGAGGGACTGGGTGTCGGGTTCGAGGTGGCGAATGAGCAGGATTTGGGCGAGTTTTTCGATGATGAGTTCGGGTATGCCGCTGTGGTGAGGCGTGAGCAGGCGGATGGCCTCGGTGTCGGGAATCGGGGCGTATTGAGCCATTGCGGCAGTCAGGATTGGCCGAACGATTTTATTGAGGGTGGGGCGATCAAGAATTTCGGGCAGGGGAGCCTGGAATGTCGGAAGATTTGGCTCCGAGAGCAGGCGGAGTTTGTGTGCGTGCAGGCAAAGCCGGGGGAAGAGATCGCCGCCGCCGTAGAGCGTATCGCCGAGAATCGGGTATCCGGCAAGGGCGCACTGGACTCTGAGCTGGTGCGTCATTCCGGTGAGCAGATCGAGTTCAAGAAGAGTGAACGGACCGAAGGATTTGATGATTCTGTATCGGCTTTTGGAGAGTTTTCCGCTATCGGCTTCGATAGTCAGTCCGTCTTTGTGCGCGAGATAGTGGACCCATTGTCCGGAGGGGGAATCGGGGATTCCGCAGACGAGGGCGCGGTATGTTTTTTTTACGTTTCGGAGTTCAAAGGCTTTCTGGAGTCTTTGTGCGCCCTGCTGTGTTTTGGAGAATGCAATGACACCGCTGGTTGCGGCGTCCAGACGCTGATGTACACCGAGGTTTAGGCCGGTTTGTTCAGAGAGTTGTTCGACGAACGCAATCTGGCCCGGCGCGCTGGCATGCGTTGCAATGCCGGCGGGCTTTTCGGCCACGATGAAATGATCGTCTTCGTAAATGACGGGGATAGGCATCAGAAATCTTCGAAGTTTTCGCCGACATCGATGGCGGCATCTTCGCCGCGCTTGAGGTCTGTGTCATCGAGACCGGTGAGATTGCAGGGCTTCCAGCTTGAGAGGTGGTCGTCGAGGTCCTTTTCGCGATACTGAACCGGACGGTATCCACGGTGGATGAGCTGCTGGAGGAATCTGGAGAAGAGGGATTCCACGCTGACTTCGTCGAAAACCTTGAAGTGAATAATGGGCTGATAAACGGTTCTGGCGAATGCTTCTCCGAGGAGTTTTCGGCGTCCTCTGGCCCCACGTACGACAGTGAGCATGAGGGTGATGCGTTCAGTTCCTGACAGAACGTGCGGCGCAATGTATTCAACTTCTATTTCTTTGAGTTCAAGATCCAGATATGCCATGAACTTTTCCTATGAATATCGGAAGGGTGCGGATATGCGGGGATGTAAAGATTAATTCCGGTTCAGGATATTGCCGGTGTGTAACCGGCAGGAATATTTATCACTTAATCGACATTCGTGCGACCGGTTTTAAGGTAAATTGCTTCGCGATAGATATCGCAATACTGTTCGGCGGATCCCTGCCATGAGAATCTCTGTTCCATGGCGCGTTTTCGGAGACCTGCGATTTCGTCGGGTTTGTGATACCAGGTGCTCAGAGCCCATCCGATGGTGTTGTAGAGTGCGTCCGGCGTCTGATCGTAGTATTTGAATCCGGTACCGGAGTGGAAGTATTCATCGAAGCTGTAGACGGTATCATTGAGTCCGCCGACGGCATGAACGATGGGAAGTGTGCCGTACCGGAGGCTGTAGAGCTGATTGAGTCCGCATGGTTCGAAGACGCTTGGCATGAGGAAGAAATCGGATCCGGCTTCGATGCGATGGGCGAGTGGATTGCTGTAACCGATGTAGCAACCGAATTTGCCCGGGTATCTTGCGGCCATGGTATTGAAGAAATCCTGGGCCCATGCTTCGCCGCTTCCGAGCAGTGCGATCTGAAGATCGAGCTGCATGAGGGCTTCGAAGATTTCGGCGAGCAGGCGGATGCCCTTTTGATCGACGAGGCGGGCGACGAGTCCGAACAGCGGGAGATCCTGGCGCGTTTCGAGTCCGAGTTCTTCCTGGAGCGCATGTTTGCAGACGGCTTTGCCCGACATATCTTCGATATCGTAGGGGGCGGTAATGTATTTGTCGTGTGCCGGATTCCATTCTTCGTAGTCGATGCCGTTAAGGACGCCGCGCAGTGCATTGATGCGATCACGGACGACGCCTTCGAGTCCGTGACCGAATTGCGGCGTTTGGATTTCCTGCGCATAACCATGGCTGACGGCATTAAAGAGCGTAGCGTGATAGAGACCGCCCTTGAGCAGGTTGCACTGGTTCTGCCATTCGAGTTCGAGGTGGTTGAAGTGTTCCCAACCGATATCGAGGACGTCCATGAGTCCGGGATAATATCGTCCCTGATACTCCATGTTGTGAATCGTCAGCAGGGATGCACTATGTCCGAGCGTATCGTCGCCGGCATAGACGGTATTGAGGAAGATGGGGATGGCTGCGGTATGCCAGTCGTTGCAGTGAACGACATCCGGTGAAAAATTCAGTTTTTTGCATAACTGCAGTGCAGCTCTGGACAGGAAAACAAATCGATTGTCGTTGTCCATGTATCCCTGCCCGTCGGGTTCATTGTAGAGTGCCTTGCGCGCGAAGAAACGGTCGTATTCAATAAAATAGATGGGGACGTCACTTCCGGGCAGTCTGGATTCCCTGACTTCGCACCACAATTCACCGAGTGCACCCATCCATACGCCGAGAGCGCCGGGAACGTGTTCCAGAGGGTATTTCCACTGATCGATGCTTCCGTACAAGGGGATCACGACGCGGACATCATGTCCCAGCTGTTTGAGGAATTTTGGCAGTACGCCAGCGACATCGGCTAACCCGCCTGTTTTGGCGTAAGGAACAGCTTCGGATGCGACCATTAAAATTTTCATAACAATCCTCTGGGGTTAATGAAAGTGGAGTACCCTGGCATCATTGCCGTAGGGGGACTATATCACGTTTTGTTTGGAAATCAGAGTTTAGAGTTTAGTGAATTTGTAAAAGGTGACGACGTGGGATAAACTGGGGGGATATGTGGTACCGATACCGAACTGAGAGTGATTTGGATATCGGTCTGGATGTAGGTATTTTACTTACATTGAAAAATAGTGTCAAACGAGTAAAAGGGATAATGGGACGATCCGGGAAGGTCTGTATTGCCGGATGGAGGTTTGTACAGATTTGGTCAAATTTGTTCCGAACATTGTGGGAATGGATGTCATACAAAGAAGATATGACATAAGCTTTCCTGATACAAGAGCAGAAGGAGTGATATGAAGAAACTGGCTTTACTACTGGTTTGTGCAGGTTTGCTGGCTGGATGTGCGAGCGATACGAATGAGATTGAGAAGGTAAGGTGCGGCCATGGCCATTACGAAGCATATTTGAATGGCTGCAGCTGTGATCCTGGCTGGAATGTGGATGCCGATGGAGTCTGTCTGGTTGAAGTCAATAGTAAGGACGGAGGAAATTCGGGCGGCAATAATGGCGGCAATAATGGCGGTACCCAGGGACAGCCTGCGGATAACAAATGCTATGCCAGTTTTTATTACACAGATCCTGCGACGCACAAGGATTCCGGTGGTGAAGCAGATTTTGACATGTACCTGATTGGTGATTTTAACGGCTGGGCCGAAAGGGATCAGAACTACAAAATGACGTATCTGGGCGATGGTACGCATGGTATCAAGCTGGAAGTCACTCAGGGCAATCAGTTTGTCTATAAGTATTTCATCGATGGCTGGGCCGAGAACAGTTACCACAATGATCAGACCAACCAGAGTATGGATAATGAGGGGAACAATGTTGCACAGTTCAGCAGCTGCGGGATGAGTTTTGGCAATGCCAATGGCAAGACAGTAACCGATGTGAGCAATGGCGGCGGCAACAATGGCGGCAATAATGGCGGCAATAATGGCGGCAATAATGGCGGCACGAACCCCGGTAACGATGGCTGCAAAGCGACCTTTATTTATGAGAACAAGTGGACGAGCGTGAATGGCGATGGATCGCCTGCACATTTTGATGTCTATCTGATTGGATCCTTCAACATGGATGAGAACGGTCAGTGGAAGCTGACGGATCCGGCATATAAGATGACACCGGATGGCAAAGGCAGACACACGTTTACGATGGATGTGAAGGATTGGGGGCCGTATACCTATAAATTTTATGTCGATGGCTGGGAAGCTGACAGTTACAAATCGGATCCGAATGCCTGCGTCGGTGAAATGTGCGACAACCAGGGCGATGGTACCTGCGGCAAGACCTATCAGTACATCGAAGTTCCTGCAGATGGCAGCGGAGGCGGCAATGGCGGCAATGGCGGCAATTCAACAGACGTTCCGAAGGATTCGAATGCCCAGCTTCAGAGCGTCGATGTCAACGGTCTCAATGTGACGCTCACATTCAAGGATACGCCGAGCAATGTTCGCGGTGGTGCTTCACCTCAGATTAATGGCAATTCAGTGACCGATACTGTTCCTGAGAACAGCAAATATGCCTATTATGTGACGGTTGGCGGTCAGGAAGTCTATGTTCCGGTTTGGGTTGAGAGTTCTCAATTCGACTGGCATGATGCGTTGCTGTACTTTGCGTTTACGGACAGGTTCCTGGATGGTGATCCCGGCAATAACGAACCCAAAACGACAGCATCCGTTGAGGGAACATCGAATGCCCAGTGGATGGGTGGTGACTTTAAGGGGCTCAAACAAAAAGTTGATTCGGGATATTTCGATAATCTTGGCGTCAACACATTGTGGATTTCGTCAGTCAGTATGAATGCCCAGGGCACGAGCCAGGGAACGAACGGCGACGAAGCCCACTGGTATTCAGCCTATCATTCGTACTGGCCGGTTTCGTCATTTATGACGGATTACAACCAGGGTGAATTCAATGGTGCAAAGAGCGAAGGCCGGGATATCAAGGCGATTGAGCCGCATTTCGGATCGATGGAGGATTTGCAGGCGCTCGTGGATTCATGTCACAAACATGGTATTCGCGTTCTCGTGGACTTTGCTGCGAATCAGGTTCACAAGGACAGCCCGATATTCAAGAATCACGGCGATTGGTTCAATGATGTAAATTCGCCGTGGCTGTGCGATTCCAACAATGGTTGGGACAATTATTCTGAAAAATGCTGGTTCAGCCAGGATCTTCCGGACATCAACTATGAGAATGGCGATGCGCGCAAGACCATGGTCGATCATGCTATCTGGCTCATCAAACAGACCAATATTGATGGTTTCCGCGTCGATGCCGTCAAGCACATGAATATTCAGTTCATTAAGGATTTGCGTGCTGCGGTAGACAAGCTCTTTGCCAATACCGGCATTATGTTCTACATGGTTGGTGAGACATTTACGGGTGATGTGGGGCTTCTGAACAAGTATATCGGCAACGATCTGCTCCATGCACAATTTGATTTCCCGCTGTATTTTGCGCTGAGGGATCATGTGCTTGGAACCGGCAATTATTCAAATGTTGCGAATCTGAGCAACTCATTCAATTCGGATTTGATGGGAACATTTATGGGGAACCATGACGTTGCCCGCGCGATTTCTGTGGCAGCCGGACAGAACCAGAACAAGTGGGGCAGCAATGCGGCAATTACGGACTGGAAGCATTATCTGAAGGTCAAAACTGCCCTGACGATTCTTTTGACGAATCCCGGTGTGCCTTTGATTTATTACGGTGATGAATATGGCATGGTAGGTTCCAACGATCCCGACAATCGCCGCATGATGGGATTCGACGATGCTCTGAGCGGTGATCAGAAGGATATGCTAAGCTATGTAAGTTTGCTTGGTCAGATACGCAAGAATCACAAGGCCATTACGCGCGGTCATCGGGAAAATCTGAGTTCTGGCGGCGGTTACTGGTGCTATAAGGTCACGGATGGCAATGAGAGTATCATCGTCGGTGTTTCGCGTGCCGATGGCGGTGATAACAGCGGCTGTGATCTGAAAGGAGAATACAAGCTCCAGAGCCTGCTCAACAGTGATGCCCCCGAAGAGACCAAGAGTGGTCTTGATTTGAGCAACGATCATCTCCAGGTTTACCTGGTTAAATAATGATTCATGCAGTTTCCCGGAAGGCCGGTTAATCTTTCCATTTGTGATGCCGCCGATGAGGCGGCATTACAGGCTTAAAACTGCCGACGGGAATGCAGCTAAATTTGTAATTTTGTCTTTTTCCTTTCATTCCTTTGTGTAATTGAGGACGTGCTTATGAAGAAAAATACATTGCTTGGGATTTGTTTGTGCTGCGCAGCTTTTGGCTGGTACGGATGCGGCTCTTCAGACAGTAAATCGGAAAAGTGCAATGCGGACGAAATGTATTGTCCAGGTGCCGATGCCTGTATTGATTTGTCGTCGGACCCCCATTACTGCGGTTCGTGTGAAATCGACTGCACGCAGCTGGCCAATAATAAATCGACGACCTGCGAAGTCGGTGTCTGCAAGATCCAGTCTTGTGCGGATGGCTACCATGATTGTGACAATAAAGTAGAGAATGGCTGTGAATCGAATACGGCCTGTTCGAATAATCCTAACCCCAATCCCAATCCTAACCCGAATCCTAATCCCAACCCGAATCCCAATCCAAATCCGGGAGATAGCTGCAAGATGACATTCCGGTATGTGAATGCCGATACCTGTTCAGCAACGGGTGGGTCTCAGGATTGGCCGGTATTCCTGATTGGTGACATGAACGGCTGGACAGAGTCCGACAATAATATGAGCATGAATGCCGGAGTCAATTGCGTCCGCGAAGTGACGATCGATGTTAAGGCGGGTGATACCTATAAATACAAATTCTTCGTTCAGGGCTGGGAAGAGAACAGCTACCATTCGGATCCCTCCAAGTCTGTCGATGATGATCAGAATAACCAGGTGACTGCGTCCTGCGGTGCTGTGGTTGAGTATATTGAGAAATCTGCAGGCGGCCAGATCGATCCCAATGCCTGCACCATGACATTCCGCTACGTCCATGCAGATACCTGCGCTGCGACCGGTGGTGAGGACAGATCCGTCTATCTGACCGGCGATATGAATGAATGGAACCCGACAGACAGCAATCTGATCATGCTCTCGAAAGACAATTGCGTCCGCGAGGTAACTGTTCAGGTAACAGAGGGTGCGACCTATAAATATAAATTCTATGTCGATGGCTGGGATGAACCGTATCGTTCGGATCTTGGCAATGCCGTCGATGATGACAAGAACAATCAGGTGACTGCTACCTGTGGTGGTACCGTTGAATTTGTAGAGAAGGCTGCTGGCGGTAATCCGGGTCCCGGTCCCGGTCCTGGTCCTGGTCCGGAATCCTGTCAGGTTACCTTTAAATATGTGAATGCCGATACATGCGCGTCCACCGGTGGTACTCAGGACTGGCCGGTCTACGTGATCGGCGATATGAATGAGTGGCAGCCTGCCGACGGCAATATGATTATGAATGCGGATGCGAACTGCGTCCGTACAGCTACGATCAATGTTGAAAAAGGCAAAAACCTCAAATACAAATTCTTTGTTGCCGGCTGGGAACAGGATAGCTATCGCTCCGATCCTTCCAAATCTGTCGATGACGATCAGAACAATCAGACCGACGGCACATGCGGTGCTACTTATGAGTATATCGAAAAAGCAGCTACGACCGTAGTCGATCCGGGCACCGGCGAGGTTAAGGACGGCGACTGCGAAGCTACGTTCACGTATTTCAATGAATATACCAATACGGGTTCCGGTGGTGCAGATAACTTCGATGTTTATCTGGTGGGTTCATTCAATACGGAAAGTGACGGCACATGGAAAACCAACGATTATGCCTGGAAGATGAAATCCGATAACTACGGCACGCATACCATTACCGTCAAACTCAAGAAGGGTGAAACGTACGAATATAAATATTATGTGAACGGCTGGGAAAACGACAGCTGGAAGACCGATGCCGAAGACGGTGAATCGAACGGCAAGGCTACGATGGACAGCTGCGGAAAGAAATTCGGCAAAGGCAATCCCGGCGGCATCGTCGTTCCTCCTTCGGATCCCAATAAATGCCAGGCCACGTTTGTTTATGAAAACAAATGGACCAACGTCAATGGCGATGGTTCTCCGGCCAGCTTCGATGTTTATCTGGTTGGTTCCTTCAATACGGAAAGT
>JAEEGL011792330.1_pt1 | contig 28928 bp, 24 predicted proteins | sample 9134231 | NCBI WGS metagenome assembly JAEEGL01 (sample SAMN16246548, study PRJNA631951) | gut metagenome | biome: gut microbiome; feature: rumen; material: fiber-attached | host: Bos | place: Iran: Karaj | collected 2018-10 | reverse complement strand
TCGAGCGTATCCCGCCACCGACAGCGAACGGTACGAAAACCTGCTTTGCCGTTTCACGCACCATTTCCACTACGGTGTTCCTGCGCTCGTTCGTGGCCGTTATATCCAGAAAAACGAGCTCGTCAGCGCCCTGCTCGCTGTAATACCTTGCAAGCTCTGTAACGCTGCCGGCGTCGCGCAGGTTTATGAAATTGACACCCTTTACCACTCTGCCGTCCTTGACGTCCAGGCAGGGGATTATTCTTTTCGCAAGCATCAGCGTTCTCCTTCTTCGACGGCCTTCTTAAGATCGATCCTTCCGGCATAGTACGCTTTGCCGACGATAACTCCGTCCGCACCAAGCTTTTTAAGCTCGAGAACATCGTCCAGGCACGAAACTCCGCCGCTCGCGACGAGCTCGCAGCTGAGCGCATCGCGCATACGTGAGAATTTTTCCAGCGGAGGCCCGGAAAGCATGCCGTCCGTATCGATATCCGTAAAGATGATCGTCTTAACTCCCGCACTCTCCATGCGTTTTGCAAAATCCACGGCTTCGATCCCGGATGAAAGAGTCCAGCCGTCAGTCCTGACATATCCGTCCTGCGCGTCTATGCCTACGGCGATCCGCTCGCCGTATCTTTCGACAGCGCGTGCAACGAATTCCGGATCTCTCACGGCGGCGGAGCCGATCACCATGCGCCAGACTCCCAGTGCATCTGCGGCTTCCAGCGCCGCCATATCCCTGAGGCCGCCTCCGAGCTCCACTCTCGCTCCGGGCAGAGAAGCTATCTCCTTAACGATCTCGCGGTTCTTTCCCACTCCGGCGAGCGCGCCGTCGAGATCGACCATGTGTATCAGGCGTGCTCCGCAGCGGATGAACTCCTCTGCAGTAGCCCTAGCAGAATCGGCGACTTTGCTCTCGGACCCGAATCTTCCCCTTTGAAGCCGAACGCATTTGCCGTCCTTTAAATCTATTGCAGGTATAACAAGCATATGAATCCTCTCCTCAGCAGAGCCTGCAGAAGTTCTTCAGCATCTGCAACCCCGGTTCGCCGCTTTTTTCCGGGTGGAACTGGCAGCCGAAAACGTTGCCTCCGTGAACTATGGCCGGAATATCCTCGCCATAAAAGGTATCGGCTACGATATCCTTTTCGTCTTTTGCGGAAACACGGAAGCTGTGGACGAAATATACGTAGCTGCCGTCCGGCACGTTCTCCGTAAGCGGAGATTTACGCTGCAGACGGAGATCGTTCCATCCGATATGAGGGAGCTTTTTGGCGTTTTGTATCTTAACTATGCTGCCCGGAAGCAGCGAAAGCCCGGCAGTTTTTTCTATTTCATAGCTTTCATCAAACAGCATCTGCATGCCGAGGCAAATGCCGAGAAGCGGCTTTTCAGCCGCGCATTTTATGAGCTTCGCCGTAAATCCCGATTCGTTCAGGCGGCGCATTGCCGCCGGAAAAGCGCCGACGCCGGGGAGTATCACGGCGTCCGCCCTTTCTAGTTCTTCCGGAGAATCGGCTATTATGGAATCCGCACCGATGAAACTCAGCGCGTTAGATACGCTCATAAGATTCCCGGCGCCGTAGTTGACTACTGCGATCAGCGCCATCCGCAGAGCACTCCCTTCGTAGAAACGACGCCGGAGCTAGAACTGCTGACCGCCTTTTTGAGGCAGAGTCCGAGCGATTTATAAAGAGCCTCGGTGATGTGGTGCGAATTCTCGCCCCATATCATACGCTGGTGGAGAGTGACGGCAGCGGAAGCCGCAAACGCGCGCATAAATTCCCTTGTAAGGCAGGAATCGTACCCTCCTATGATCTCCTGAGGCATATCCGCCTCAAATACGTTAAAGGGTCTGCCGGAGATATCAAGCACGCTAAGGCAGAGAGCCTCGTCCATAGGCACGTATTCGGAGGCAAAGCGCGTTATCCCCGCCTTGTCGCCGAGAGCTTCCTTGAAGGCAAGGCCTATCGCAATGCCGGTATCCTCAACGGTGTGGTGACCGTCTACGTGCAGATCGCCCGTAACGGTCAGTTTTGCACCGAAACCTGCGTAGAAGAAAAGCGCGGTCAGCATATGGTCAAAAAAGCCAATACCGGTGCTTACCTCTACCTCTCCGCCTTCCAGACAAAGGGAAACTGAAATGTCGGTTTCCTTGGTCTTGCGCGAATACTCAGCTTTTCTCATTGCCTTCTTTCCTCCTTACAGCCGCGGATGCCGCGTGCGCGGTGAGCCCCTCGGCATTGGCAAATCTGATTATATCCTCCTGATATGAAGCGAATTCCTCGTCAGTAAAGCCGATCACGCTCATGCGCTTGAGAAAGCTCTGTACCGACAGCGGAGAGAAAAACCTCGCCGTGCCTGAGGTCGGAAGCACGTGGGACGGGCCGGCCATATAGTCTCCGAGAGGTTCCGGAGTATTCTCTCCGAGGAATATCGCCCCGGCATTCTCGATGAGCGGAAGAAGCTCCATATAGTCCTTGGTTACTATCTCCAGGTGCTCCGGAGCGATCTCGTTTGCGAGCATGGCAGCGAAAACAAGGTCTTCGCAGACGAAGGCAGCGCCATAATCCCTGAGAGAACGCTCGATAATATCGCGCCGCTCAAGTTTTTGTATCTGTTTTTCAATCTCAGCGTCGACCTTGCGGGCAAATTCCTCCGAATCGGTCACGAGGATCGCGCTTGCGAGCGGATCGTGCTCTGCCTGGCTCATGAGATCGGCGGCGATGTAATCAGGATGCGCCGTATCGTCGGCAATAATGAGCACCTCGGAGGGGCCGGCGACCATGTCTATATCGAGTTTTCCGTAAGCCATGCGCTTTGCGGCGGCGACGAACGCGTTACCGGGGCCTACGAGCTTGTCTACGCGCGGAATAAAGCCAGCGCCGTACGTCAGCGCCGCCACGGCATGCGCGCCGCCTACGGCTATCACGCGGTCCACACCGGCGATCGAAGCTGCGGCCATAACGGCCGTGTTCATATTGCCCGGCGGAGAGACCATTATTATCTCCTTGACTCCGGCAACCTTTGCGGGCACTGCGTTCATGAGTACGGACGAGGGGTAAGCCGCCGCGCCGCCGGGAACGTAAATGCCGACTTTTTTTATGCCGCGCACAATCTGCCCGAGCATCGATCCCCTCTCCGTTCTCCAGACCTGCGTGCGGCTGAGCAGCTTTTCCTGATAAGCGCGTATGTTTTCGGCGGAGCGTTTCATAGTAGCAAGCAGCTCGGGATCGCAGCTTTCCTCTGCTTTTTTCAGCTCTTCTGCGGGTACCTCGTAGGGCTCCCGGCCGTCGAACTTTATCGAATAGCGCTTTACGGCCTCGTATCCGTTCTCGCAGACGTCCGCCATTATTTTGGTGACTGCCTCGTTTATCTCTGCGGCGGTTTCAGCCGCGCGGCGGCGCATTGCCTTTATGGTTTCGTTATCCTCGGCCCTGGCTGCGCGTGTTATCTTAAGCATATATCCATCCCTCCGTGGGCTTTACAGCGGCAAGGCAGATTCGCACTTTGCCACCAGACTCATGATTTCATTTCTGTAGAGCTTCATGCTCGCAGTGTTCACTATTAGGCGCGCGCTCACACCACAGACAGTTTCCAGCACCTCAAGTCCGTTTGCCTTGAGAGTGCTTCCGGTCTCAACAATATCTACAATGGCGTCGGCAAGGCCGAGTATCGGCGCAAGCTCAACCGAGCCCTCGATCTTTATGAGCTTTACGTCTATTGCCTTCCCGGCGAAGAAGTCTCCGGCGACTTTAGGGTACTTGGTAGCGACAGTTCTGGTCTTATATGTTCCGTAAAAATCTTCTCCGTCCTTAGCGGCAAGCGCGAAGCGACATTTGCCGTACTGCAGGTCGAGCACTTCGTAAAACTCTCCGCCGCGCTCGAGTATGGTGTCGAGCCCGACTATCCCCATGTCGCACACGCCGTTTTCTATGTAGGTTATAACGTCGGGCGCTTTGGCAAGAACGACGTCGAAGCCGCCGTCGTCCACCGGGCACAGGAGTCTGCGTCCGGGGTTTTTGACAGCGTCGCAGTTGTAGCCAATCTTCTCGAAAAGCTTTATTGAGTCCTCAAGGAGGCGTCCTTTGGTAATGGCGATCCTAAACCTGTTCAATCCAGATCTCCTCCTTCCCCTCCGGACCGAAGCAAATGAGATACTCTGCTCCGCGGTCCTTCGCCAGCTTGCGGCTTTCTTCCCTGTCTTCATACGGAGAAAGCTCCGCCTCTCCGGCGGGATACGTTTCGAGCTCTCTTATGGCGTCGTCAAGCATGCCGGAGGCGAAATGTATTACGAACCTGACCTTCGGCAGCTTTGCCGGCGGCAGGCAGGCCACGAGATCGTCCACGTAAACCGCAAAACCCGTTGAGGGCAGCGGGAAACCGAACGACGCCGTGAGGTTATCGTATCTGCCGCCCGCGACGACGGCTTTTGCCGCGCCTTCGGTATAGCCGCGGAAAACGATGCCTGTATAGTAATCGAGCCGGCTTACGAGCCCGAGATCGAATCTGACTCTGTCGCCTCTCCCGGCTTTTTCAAGCTCGGAATAAAGCGTGCGAAGATAATTCACTGCCTCGAGCGCCTTTGGTTCATCGGCTATCTTCTCGGCTCTGTCCAGCACCTCGACTCCTCCGAAAAGGAACGCAAGCTCCTCAAGAGCCTTAGCCGCCTTTTCCTGCTCATACGGAGTGAGGATGGAGCGCAGGCGAGTAAAATTCTTCGTAGCTATGCTTTCGCGGATATGCTCGAGCGTGTTTGTATCGGCGGAAATATGTCCGGCCAGTGCCTTGAAATAGCCGGGATGCCCGAGCTCAATATGATAGTTCTCGACTCCGCAGGCCTCAAGCACGTCTATAGCCAGAGCGGTTACTTCGGCATCGCCCTTCACTCCGGCGGCTCCGAGCAGTTCCACTCCGCACTGCTGTATCTCGGCGTCGTTGCCGAGATTTCCGATATCGCTGCGGAATACAGTCTGGTTATAATACAGACGCTGAGGAAATACGGAATTTTTAAGCTTTGTCGCGGCCACTCTGGCTATGGGAGTGGTTGAGTCTGGCCGCATTACGAGTATCTTTCCCGTTCTGTCCACGATCTTGAGCATTGTTTCCTGTTCGATGGAATCAAAAAGATCGTAGAACTCCACCTCGGGGGTTATAACCTCCGAGAAGCCCCTTTTCTTGAACAGCGACGTTATGAGCGACTGCGCCGCCCGTCTGTCTCTGCATTCGGAAAACAGGCGGTCTCTCGTTCCCTCTGGTGTTCCGAAAATTGCCTTGGGCATTGTTTCTTCATCCTTTCAGAATAAGGATATCTGGCTCGTCTCCGGCAGCTCGCCGAAGGCCCCAAGGGCGCGAAGCTGCTCTATATGAGCCTTCGATACCTTCGGGCAGGCAAGCGAGAATTCCTCTACGGAAATGAATTCCTTTCCCTTTCGCCTTTCCGCTATGTCCTCCGCAGCCGAGGCTCCAAGCCCGGGAATTGAGGTGAACGGAGGACGAAGCGCGTTGCCGTTTATCTTGAATCTTGTCGCTTCCGACTCAAAAAGATCAATACTGTCGAACGTAAAGCCGCGCATGTAGAATTCGTATACCACTTCGAGCACTACCAGCGTTTCCTTTTCGGCTGCCGTAGCGTTCGCCTTGCTGTTTATCTCTCTTATCTTGGCCTTTACCTTCTCGACGCCCTGCGTCATTATGGTCGCGTCAAAGGCGTCCGCCCTTACGGAAAAGTAAGCGCAGTAGAAGGCAAGCGGTCTGTGTACCTTAAACCACGCGATGCGGAAAGCCATCATTACGTACGCTGCAGCGTGCGCCTTCGGAAAAAGGTACTTGATCTTTTTACAGGAATCTATGAACCAATCAGGAGTGCTTACGTCCTTCATGGCCTTCTCCTGCTCGGGAGTAAGGCCCCTGCCCTTTCGCACAGCTTCCATGATCTTGAATGCGGGCCTGTCCTCCATGCCGAGTGACATGAGATAGATCATTATATCGTCGCGGCATCCGATAACGTCATTAAGGGCGGCGGTGTTGGACTGAATAAGATCTCTCGCGTTCCCGAGCCAAACGTCGGTTCCGTGCGAAAAGCCGGAAAGCCGTATCAGAGTCGAGAATTTATCGGGCTGCGTTTCCTCGAGCATTCCTTTAGTGAATGATGTGCCGAACTCCGGTATAGCGATGGAGCCCGTTTTGCCGATAATTGGATCGTCCTCCGGAAGTCCGAGGGCCTTCGGGGATTTGAAGATGCTCATGGTCTCCTTATCGTCGAGCGGGATCGCTCTCGCGTTCACGCCGGTAAGGTCCTCGAGAACTTTTATCATGGTCGGATCGTCATGCCCCAGCTCGTCCAGCTTGAGAAGATTCGCCTCCATCGAGTGATACTCAAAATGAGTTGTTATTATATCGGTATCAACCGAGTCGGCCGGGTGCTGAACGGGACAAAAGTCATATACTTCCTTGTCCTGCGGGATAATAACGAGGCCTCCCGGGTGCTGACCGGTGGTCCTTTTCACGCCTACGCAGCCGAGCGCAAGACGCTCCTCTTCCGCTTTTGTAACGTTCAGCCCTCGCTCTTCAAGATAATTCCTGACGTAGCCATAAGCAGTTTTTTCGGCTATAGTGCCGATCGTTCCGGCACGAAAAACGTGGTCCGCGCCGAAAAGCTTGATAGTCTCCCTGTGAGCCTGCGCCTGGTATTCTCCGGAAAAATTAAGGTCTATGTCCGGCACCTTGTCGCCGCCGAAGCCGAGGAACGTTTCAAACGGTATATTGAAGCCTTCCTTCTCGTACGGCGCACCGCACAGCGGGCATACGGCGTCAGGCATATCTGCGCCGGCACCGTATTCCTTTCCGGCTTCAAAGTCTGCGTGCTTACAGTTGGGGCATCTGTAATGAGGCGGCAGCGCGTTTACCTCGGTAATCCCGGAAAGATATGCGATTATCGAGGAGCCGACACTTCCTCTCGAGCCGACTATGTAACCGGCTTCGAGCGAGCGCTGAACGAGCTTCTGCGCGCTCATGTAAATAACGTCGTAGTTTCTGCCGAGTATATCGCCTAGCTCGGTCTCCACCCGCTTTTTGATAATATCGGGCGGATTTTCGCCGTACAGTTCGCTGAGCCTGCCGTATACGAGCTCCTTGAGCTGCCCGGCGGAGTTTTCTATTACCGGCGCAAAGAGCCCATCGGGCAGGAGTTTTATATCCTGGCACATATCGGCGATGAGATTTGTGTTGGTTACCACTACCTCATACGCCTTTTCGCTTCCGAGGTAGGAAAACTCATTGAGCATCTCATCCGTACTCTTGAAATAGAGCGGCAGTTCTCTGTCAACGTCCGCAAACTTTTTGGACGCAAGAATAATGCGGCGATAGATCTCGTCCTCCGGGTTCAAAAAATGCACGTCGCCGGTTGCCACAACTGGCTTGCCAAGCTCTTCTCCGAGCTTAACGACCTTGCGGTTGAACTCGCGCAGCTCATCCTCGTTCTGCGCAGTGCCGTTTTCCAGCATAAACGCATTGTTGCACAGAGGCTGAATCTCCAGAAAATCGTAAAACTCCGCTATCCTTTTAAGCTCTGCCCAGCTCTGCTTCGCGACTATGGCTCTCATGAGCTCGCCGCTCTCGCAGGCAGAACCGATAATGAGCCCTTCCCTGTGCTTCATCAGCTCTTTTTTAGGGATCACGGGCGTACCGCTGAAATACTTCAAATGGCTTACAGAAACGAGCCTGTAGAGGTTTTTGAGTCCTGTTTTATCCTTTGCGAGGATTATTATATGGCGTTTGTCCCTGCGCCTGTTGCCCATTGTCCGTATGCTCTGCATATATTCGTTGAGCGGACCGAGAGAACGTATCCCTTTCTCGCTCAGCATCTTGAAGAACCTTATGAGCATGTGGCCGGCGGTAAGAGCGTCGTCCGTGGCGCGGTGGTGCTTGAATTCCGGGAGTCCCAGCCTGGCCGCGACAATATCGAGCTTGTGGCGCTTGAGCTCCGGCAGGAGATTCTGCGCCATTACGAGCGTGTCCACTCCGGCGTTTTTGAATTCGATCCCGTTTCTCTCGCAGGCGTTTGAAATAAAACCTATATCAAACACTGCGTTGTGAGCGACCAGAGGACGATCTCCGGCAAAATCAAGGAACGCGGCAACAGCTTCCCTCACACCGGGAGCGTCTTTTACATCCTCATCGGTAATGCCGGTAAGGCGGGTTATCTCCGGCGGGATATCCCTTCCGGGATTCACGAACGTTGAAAACTGCTCGCACATTTTCCCGTCCCGGATTATGACTGCGCCGATCTCGGTTATCTGATCCTTTTCGGCGCTGAGCCCGGTGGTCTCGATATCGAAGGCCACGAATTCGCCGTCAAACGGCTCGTCCGATACGCCAAGCACTGTCATGCGGTCGTCGTAATCGTTTATAAAATAGCCCTCAGTACCGTAAAGGATCTTTATTCCATACTTCTTTCCGCAGCTGTACGCTTCCGGAAATGCCTGCACTACGCCGTGGTCGGTAATAGCCAGGGCCTTGTGCCCCCATTCCGAAGCCAGCTTAACAACTGCTTCAACGTCCGTAAGAGCGTCAAGCGCGGAATAACGGGTATGCAGATGCAGCTCCGTTCTCTTTTCGCCCTCGGCATTGTCCTTGCGCTTATCCTTCTGCGCAAGAGCGATACTCTCCAGATCAATGCAGATATCGTTGTAAAAGCGGTTGAATGTCACCGGCCCTCTTACTGTAACGTACATGCCCTCTTTGATTTCCGGAGCGAGCTTTTTGGCCTCGTCCGCCTGCATGTATTTTGTCACGTGCAGAGAGCCCGTCTCATCCGTCATGTCAAAGCCGAGAACACAGTTCCCGCCCCGCAGTTCTTTATTCTCCGACTTGAATATCCTGCCCTGCACGACTACTCTTCCGCTGTCGAGCGTAACGCCATTCATTTCGACCGGAGAACCCTTGATGGGCGGTCCGTATATTGTTTTCAGCCCGGATGTCTTTTTGCCTTTATTATCGCTCTTTTGTTCCTTTACCTCGGGGGCGGGGCACTTTGCCGTAAGTTCAGCTCTGTTAAGACCAAACTCGAGCGCAAGCTCAGATTCAATACGGCTGTGTATCACCGGCGGGATCTGGCATCCGAACTGAAGGGTAATGCTCATAACAGCGCTTGCTCTGTCTATATTAACGCCTACTACATGCGCCTTTGCAAGATATTTTGCCAGCTCCGGGCTTGTGCAGCAGTCGAACATATCGTAAAACAACGGTATTTTCGTGTCTTCCAAAGTCTATCTGTCCTTTTCTATGAGCTCTAAAAGAGCGTCAATCATCTTATCGTCTGGCACTCTTCCGACTATTTCGCCTTTCCTGAAAAGAATGCCCGAACCCTTGCCGCCGGCAATGCCGTAATCGGCGCCCGCGGCCTCTCCCGGCCCATTCACCGAGCAGCCCATCACGGCGACCGTGATATTTCGTTTACAGCCTGAAAGCCTTTTTTCAACCTCTTTAGCTGTGGAAATGAGATCTATCCCGCAGCGGCCGCAGCTCGGGCAGGATATTATGCGTACGCCGTCATTCCTGAGTCCTACAGCGTGCAGCAGCGCGATTCCGGCTTCGACCTCCTCTACCGGGTCGGCGGTAAGAGAAACTCTTATAGTGTCTCCTATGCCCTCAAGAAGCAGAGCTCCTATTCCTGCGGCGGAACGCATTATTCCCATATAGCTGGTTCCCGCTTCGGTAACTCCGAGATGCAGCGGATAATTTGTCTGCTCTGCGGCGAGGCGGTTAGCCTCGACTGTAGTTTTCACGTCGGAGGATTTGAGCGAGAGGCAGATATCGTCAAAATCAAAGCGGTTTAAGAGCTTAACGTGCCCCATGGCGCTGTCCACCATGGCCTGCGGGGTAACTCCGCCGTACTTCTGCAGGATGTCTTTTTCCAGCGAACCTCCGTTTACGCCTATGCGGATTGGTATGGAGCGCCTTGCGCATTCGTCCGCAACGGCTTTCACTCTCTCCGGCGCGCCGATATTACCGGGGTTTATTCTTATTTTGTCGGCTCCGGCGGCTGCCGCTTCCAGAGCAAGGCGGTAATCGTAATGGATATCGGCAACGAGCGGTATATGGATTCTTTCCTTTATCTTTCCTATCGCCCGTGCGGCGTCAATATCCGGCACGGCCACGCGAGCAATGTCGCATCCGGCCTGCTCAAGACGAAGTATCTGCGCCGCGGTCGCCTCGGCGTCCTGCGTAGGCGTATTCGTCATGGATTGCACCGTTACGGCCGCTTTGCCGCCTATTCTTACGCCGCCGGCGTTGATTTGCTTTGAAAATCTCATTTGTGGATTATCCTTATAACATCGTTGAACATCACGAAGGCCGTGAGCCCAAGCAGGAGCACGAGCCCCGCCGCGTGGATATAGCCCTCGTATTTGGGATCGATCTTCTTTCTGGATATCTTTTCGGCTATCCAGGTGATTATCAGGAAGAATACTCTCCCGCCGTCGAGCGCCGGTATCGGCAGCATGTTCATAACCGCAAGGTTTACGGCTATAAATGCGCAGAGGAAAGCGATCGAGTATGCCGCCTCCTTTGAGCTCTCGGCGCTGCTGCCCACCTCGCTCATATACGAAACGATACCTACAGGGCCGGACAGATCCTTGACGGACGCGTTGCCTTTTATAAGGTCTGAAAGCCCGATCCTGACGAGCCGCACGAACTGCCGCGTTTTGAGCCAGGAAAGCTCCGCGTTCTTGAAAAAGCCTGCGTTTTTATTTGTCAGATAAAAGCCGAAGCTCTTTCCCTTCTGCCCGTTGTACTCGTATTCCTGCGGGATAAGCTCGAAATGCGAAAGCTTGAACTGTTCACCGCCGCGCCTGATGACTAAATCGTAATAATAGTCGTCGCCGCGCCTCAGGAACGTAGATATATCGTCGTAGGCATATATCCTTTCCCCGTCGATCTTGACTATCCTGTCCCCGACCATGAGACCGTTTTCGCCCTCATAGGGAAAGCCGTCCAGAAATCCGCCTATCTCCGGCGCCGTATACTGCTTTCCGGGCAAAAACAGGATTAGGATTATTAAGAATCCGATGAAGAAATTCATGAAAGCGCCCGCGCAGAGTATTATAAGCTTCTTCCACGCCGCCTGAGAACTGAAGGCCTGCGGATCCTCGGATGCCTCGTCCTCCCCCTCCATGGAGCAGTAGCCGCCTATAGGAAGCAGGCGCAGGGAATACTTCGTTTCCTTGCCCTGCTTTTTCAGCAGCGCCGGCCCCATGCCGATGGAGAATTCATTAACTCGAACGCCGAGGAGCTTGGCCGCCGTGAAGTGGCCGAACTCATGCACGGCGATCAGAACGCCGAAAACCAGTATAGCTATGATGATAAAAAGCATTTGCCGTCCCTTTCAAAAACCGAGAAATCTATGTGCGCACTCACGCGCGAGCGCGTCGGCCTCAAGAGCAGTTTCAAGACTGTCCAGCGGCCGCGGCTTAATATTCGCAGTAACGTATTCTACCGTATCCGCTATTTGAAGGAATGTTATTTTCCCCTTCAAAAAGCATTCCGCCGCGACTTCATTTGCCGCGTTCAGCACTGCCCCGGCGGTTCCACCTTTATCTGCGGCCTCGAGCGCCAGAGCAAGGCACTTGAAAACCGAAGTGTCCGGCTCTTCAAACGTGAGAGCCGCAACGGATAAAAGATCGAGCGGGAGATCCGGAGATACGCTGCGGGCCGGGTATGTCACCGCGTAGCGTATCGGCAGCTTCATATCCGGAGTACCGAGCTGCGCCAGCACGGCGTTATCCCGGAATTCAACCATTGAATGTATTATGCTTTGCGGATGAACGAGTATACCTATTTTCTCCCTCGGCACGGAGAAAAGGTGCATGGCCTCTATTACCTCAAGGCCTTTGTTCATGAGCGTCGCCGAGTCTACCGTTATCTTTGCGCCCATGCTCCAGTTCGGGTGTTTCAATGCCTGCTCGAGCGTTACGCTTTCGAGCTCTTTAATGCTTTTGCCTCTGAACGGGCCACCCGAAGCTGTTAGAATCAATCGCTTTATCTCGTTTTCTTCATGTATGCACTGAAGGCACTGAAAAATAGCCGAATGCTCGGAATCGACTGGAATGATTTCGGCGCCGCTTTCTTTTGCGGCGGCTGTTACCGTTTCCCCTGCGCAGACAAGAGTTTCCTTGTTGGCAAGCGCAAGTCGCTTTTTTGCTTTTATCGCCGCGAGCGCCGGCTTGAGGCCTACCATGCCGCTCATCGCCCCGATCACGATATCCGCCGAGGGCATTGCGGCTGCGGCGCAGAGACCATCCATTCCGGAAAACACCTTGGTGCTCGTGTCTTTGAGGCGTATCTTCAGATCAGCTGCAGCGGCTTCGTCAAACATTACCGCCAGCTCGCAGCCGAATTCCCGCGCCTGCGCCTCAACGGCGTCAGCATTGTTATTCGCGCAGACCGCGGCTACCTTGAAGCCTTCTTCTCTGGCTACCTGCAGAGTCTGAGTGCCGATACTACCGGTAGACCCGAGAACGCTGAGTGTCTTCATAACACGAAACCTTTCATATCAGCCCAAAAGTGGGACAAACATCAGCAGGACCTCAGTGAGCGGCGCAACGAAAACCAGGCTGTCGAATCTGTCAAGTATGCCGCCGTGTCCCGGCAGAAGTGTGCCGAAATCCTTGATCCCGTATCTGCGCTTTATATAGGAGAACGTAAGATCGCCTATCTGCCCTACCGCGCTGCCGATTATTCCGTAAAGCGCAAACCAGGCGTAGGAGACCGAAATATCGGACGTAAGATCTATCACGAGACCGTAGACCAGCATAAACACCGCGGAGGCTATGAAGCCGCCCACGGAGCCTTCCACAGTCTTCTTCGGGCTGATCTCCGGCGCGAGCTTATGCTTTCCCAAGGCCCTGCCGGCGAAGTAAGCTCCGCCGTCGCTGATAAACGCCGAAACGAACGGGGCCAGCACAAGCAGCCTGCCGTGCTCCGCCGCGCGCAAAACGCTGAGCGAAGAGAGGAAAAGCGGGATCGCCAACGCGCCGAAAAGCGCGGCCGCTGTATCCGGATAGCCGGGCTTTTCTTCGCGTTTTGAAAACATCAGTACGCAGAAGACCGCAATCACAAAAAGCAGTACCCACGCGAACATAAGCTTATTCGCAAGCGCGGTCCCGAAATATCTCCAGGCGCAGACAGCCGGCGCCGTGATCACCGAGATTATTATTACCGCGTTTCCGATGCTTTCTTTCAGCGGTCTGAGAAGCTCATATACCCCGACAGCGGAGATGAGCGCGACGAGCGCCGCCGTAGCCTCCGGCGGCAGAAAAAACATTATAACAAAAAGGATTGGTACGAAAATACAGGCGACTATGATCCTTGCTTTCATTTGCTGTTCGGCACCGTTATACGGCGCCGTACCTCCGTTGTCTTTTGATATATTCTTCTATTGCCTTGTCGAGCTCGGCAGGCGTAAAATCCGGCCAGTAGGTATCTGTAAAATACATCTCCGAATAAGCGCACTGCCACAAAAGGAAATTGGAAAGCCTTATCTCCCCGCTCGTTCGGATTATCAGGTCCGGATCCGGCACGCCGTCAAACGCCGTATAGGACGAGAACACCTCGTCCGTAAGCTCCGGCGCTTTTCCGGCCTTGTAATCCTCAGCGTAGGCCTTCGCCGCGGAAATAATATCCGCTCTTCCGCCGTAGTTAACGCAGAGGTTCACTATAAGGCCCTTATCGATATGCTTCGACTTTTCGCGCGTTATTTTCTCAAGGCGCTGTATGCTCTCGGGAAGAGCGGAAAGATCGCCCACAACTCTGAGCCGTATGCCGTCTCTTTCCATTTTCTCTATGGCTTCAAGGAGATAATCCTCCATGAGCTTCATTATTACGGAAACCTCGTCACGCGGGCGTTTCCAGTTCTCGGTGGAAAAAGCATACACCGTAAGATATTCAACGCCAAGGTCACGGCAGTGGTAAGCTACGGTACGGAACATTTCCGTTCCGGCTTTGTGCCCTGCCGTGCGCGGCAGACCGCGCTGCTTTGCCCAGCGGCCATTGCCGTCCATAATTATTGCAATATGGCGGGGGAGCTTTTGTCCTTCCGCCCCCGCCGCCTTATCACGCTTTCCGCCGAATAAAGCCATCAGATCTCGCTCAGTTCTTTTTCTTTTCTGTCAGCGGCTTTATCTATTTCCTTGATATAATCGTCAGTAAGTGTCTGAAGCTCTTTCTCAAGTATCTTGAGGTCGTCTTCTGTGATCTCGGACTTTTTCTTAAGCGCCTTGAAACGCTCTGCCGCCTCGCGGCGTACGTTTCTTACGGCCACCTTGGAATCCTCCGCGTATTTGCGCGTGGTCTTGGCAAGCTCCTTGCGGCGCTCCTCAGTAAGCTGCGGGAAAACGAGGCGGATCACTCTGCCGTCGTTCTGCGGGTTGATGCCGAGTTCGGAGGTCTGGATCGCCTTTTCTATGGCCTTGAGGCTGGAAGCGTCCCAAGGCTGGATGGTAAGAGTGCGCGCATCAGCGGTAGCCACCGTAGCTATCTGCTGTATGGGTGTGGGAACGCCGTAGTATTCAACGCTGATCTGATCGAGTACGGCGGCGTTGGCTCTGCCCGCGCGTAACGACGCATACTGCTTTTCAAGGACCTCTACGGTCTTTTTCATTTTCTGTTCGTATTCAGGATAATCACCGATCATTTTTATTCCTCCTGTTCTGATTGTGAAAGTGTTTTCAGTTTTTTACCAATGTGCCTATGTTTTCTCCGAGAATGACGCGAACGATATTCTCCGGATCCTTGAGGGCAAATAGAACTATCGGTATGCTGTTGTCCATTGAGAGCGACGTCGCAGTCGAGTCCATGACTCCAAGATGCTTCGCCAGAACGTCATCGTAGGTGATAAAATCAAATTTTTTGGCGCTGGGGTCAACCTTCGGGTCTGCGCTGTAAACGCCGTCTATATTCTTCGCCAGCAGTATGACGTCGGCGTTGATCTCCGCTGCGCGAAGGACAGCCGCAGTATCCGTAGAGAAAAACGGGCTTCCCGTTCCGCAGCCGAAGATTACGACTCTGCCCTTTTCAAGGTGCCTTATGGCGCGGGAGCGTATATACGGCTCGGCGATCGAACGCATCTCTATGGCTGTCTGCACTCTGACTGGGATATTGAGCTGCTCGAGAACGTCGGCAAGCGCCAGGCAGTTGATAGTGGTTGCCATCATGCCCATCTGGTCGGCTCTGGCGCGATCCATTTTTCCGCCGCCGTCCTTTACACCGCGCCAGAAGTTTCCTCCGCCGACGACTATCCCTACCTGGACTCCCAGCTCAACGCACTGGCCGATAACGCGGCAAACGCTTCCGATGACGTCAAAGTCCAGCCCGGTATGCTTATCTCCGGCAAGCGCTTCTCCGCTGATCTTCAAAAGCACGCGTTTATATACCGGTTTTTTATCGCTCATAACTGCCTCCGTAAACATATATTTATATTTAATCATCTTATTCTAATACATTTCAAGGCGTTTGCATAGTATTAAAATGAAAAACTTTCGTAAACAAAACGCCCGGACACTTGATTCTGCGTCCGGGCGTATTTTGTTAGTCTTTTCAGCCGAAAAGCTTACAGGGGCTTGTAGGTCCCCTTCGCCTTCTGGTTGGGATAAATGCGGTTCTGGATAAGGTCCTCGACCGCAGCGACCATGGCTTCCTGGCTCCATTTCTTTTCGTCGGCCGGGTCGGCGCGCAGGACGCATACCGGGAATCCGGCATCCTCGAGGCCCTTTATCATGTTCGTAGCAAAGTCGCCGTTGTTCATGCAGTTTTCTGGAACGAGGAAAACTACGCCGTCGATCTTATTATGGAAGGCTTCCTTCACAAACCACTCGTTGTTGAACGGCGGAGTGTGCAGTGCTTCCTCGAGGAAGCTGAAGCGCGCGGCAACGGCGCGGAGCGGATTCTCCTCAACGTTGTAACGAAGATAAGCGTCCGCAGCGAGACCGAGATACATGGTCCAGATGAACGCGGCGCCGTACTTCTCTTCGAAATACTGATAGAACGCGAGGTTGAACCAGAGGCCGCGGCCTATCCAGAGCAGGCGTATGCGTTCGTTGGGAACGGCAGCTACACCGCGGTCGGCCAGGTCCTTTACTTCCTCGTAGAGGCCCTTGGCGCTCTCTACCGCCCATCTCGTGCCTCTGTGCCACTGGGCCTGCATAACGGCGTTTACGGTATCCGTAACAGTCACGGGCGCAGGAACTGTCTCGGCGATAAGGTCTCTGGTCTTCCTGTACCACTCTTCCTGCTCGTTTACGTTGTTGAGCACCTCAATGAGCTTGTTGAGGTCGAGCGTGCGTCCTGTTTCCTTTTCAAGGAACTCAACGAGCAGACGGACTTCCTTTTCATAGAAGTCGAGACGCTTTTTGCCGATGAGCTGCTCCCAGTTACGCTGGGAAAGATCCCACCAGTTATCCTCAACATGGTCGGCGTAATAGTTGTGCATTTTATGCACCTTGCCGCCGAAGGCCTCAGCCATGAGCTCTTCTATCTTGCATCCGCTCGAGCATCCGTCGCCGCCGATAATGAGGTTGGGTGCGGGCAGGCCGCCCCACGGGCCCTGCTCCGGCGTCGGGTCAAGCGCGCAGGCATATGCCGCGGCGCAGTAGGAGCAGATGTCGTCTCTGTATCCGGCGTCCTTAAGCAGGCCGTAGAAGCGCGGACTCATCTGCTTTGCGGCGCAAATGGCCGTCCACCACTGGTTGACGACGAACGGGATATCGAGTGCGCGGAGTATTTCCATGGGCGCGCTGGCGCCGACGAAGCCGAAGGGCTCGCCCGCCTCAACTCTCGGGCGAAGGCTCATGAACCATTCTTTCTGATAAGCGCCGGTAAGCTTGGGAGCGTTAAGCTTTTTTACCGACCTTGTTTCGTAATTCTTTTTGCTGGGTTCGGCCATTTTCACTTACCCCCTTTCACGGATTTGAAAAAGTCTGCCAGTCTGACCTTGAGGGCCTCGGGCTCTACGATGGGGATATTCTGCTTTTCAACGACGATGGAAGCAAGGCCAAGCTCATCAAGCTTTATCTTCTGCTTCGGGAAGTCCCATATGTAAGACTCATCATTGAAATGCATATAAACGAGCAGCGCCTTGGCGCCTACTTCCTGCATCCTTGCGGGAACCACTTCGGCGCGCTCCTTGACTGTGCCTCTCTCGCTGCTCGGGAAGCGGTAAAGCACCATATCCACAAGAGCGCGGAACGGAGTGATATCCATTCTCATGTCGCGCGCGGCATAGCGGTCGCCGAGGAACTTGTCTTCGGAAACGATATTGCCTCCGGCAGCTTCAACGAGCTCGTAAACATCACTCGTTTCGTTAAGGCTTCCGGTATAGTAAATGCTCAGAGCGTCTACAACGGGCCAGGATGCCGCGTCAGCCGCGAGCTTTTTCAAAAGCTCCGTGCCTTCTGCCTTGTCCATATACATGGCGCCGGTAATGGCTGTTATGGCTTCGGAACCGGTCACGCGGCTCTCGGCGCCGTAACGCAGAGCGGAAAAATCTCTTATAGCGGCACGGAACGCGTTGCACTGGACTCCGGCTTCGCGAATAGCCTCGTCGGTGATCTTGTTTCCGGACCAATCCTCGAGAGTAGCACAAAGATCCTTGAACTCATCAAGATCCTGTTCCTGAGCTCTCATGATCTTATCGGTGATAATAAGATCGACAAACTTAAGGGGCGGAAGAGATATTTCCTTATAAGCGCGCTTCATTTCGCGCAGATAATAGAATATCTTCAGGATCATATCGGAAGAATTCTGCAGAACGAGGAAATCCATCTCGTCCTTCAGGCTTCCGTTTACCACGGCTTCAAAAACGCCGCGCCAAATGGGACCGAACGAACGCTCGAGATACTTATCCGCATTTACCCTCTCTCCGCCGTACCAGCCGGTAAGCCTTACGGGGAGCAATCCGGCAGCGATGATAAGCTCTTCGGGGATATCGTCGCCGAGCATGAAGACAGCTTTTTTGCCGCAGGCTTTCCACTTCTTAACGGCTTTCTGCTTGTCATCATAGGCTTCTTTGAGTGCGCGGAAGGCTTCGCTCTTCAGCGCCGCTTCTCTGATGCTCAAGTGTATAACCTCCTCTTGTATCGATTAAAATATTGGCTGATTGTGTGTTTATTCTAGCATAGGGCCCGCGCTGTTGTAAAGCGCCGAGCCTTCTTTTACCATACAAAATTCAATCATATGTTGCTATTGATAGGCTTTAAATATATTATGCCGTAATCATTTATATTGCCTATCTTTTTGAGCCGGATATGCGATTGATTTACAAAGCCGTATGTGATAACATTAAAAATGCAAATAAAACCGGAGGTGCTGTATTATGGAAAAGCTTACAGGCGCATGCGTGATAGGCCAGTCCGGGGGGCCTACGGCAGTTATCAATTCCAGCGCACTGGGCGCGATCGATGCGGCGCTTAAAGCGCCGGAGATAACTCAGGTGCTCGGCGCCGACCACGGAATAACCGGAGTTCTTAACGACAGGCTCTACGATATGGGGCTTGAAGACCCCGCAGAGCTCGCTCTCCTGCGCTGCACTCCTTCCTCCGAGCTCGGCTCCTGCCGCTATAAGATGGCCGATCCGGAAAAGGACGATACGGATTACAGGCGCATTCTCGAGGTTTTCAAAAAGCACAACGTCCGCTATTTCTTTTATAACGGCGGAAACGATTCCATGGATACCTGCAGCAAAATCAGCGCGTTCATGGAAAAATCGGGCTATGAATGCCGCGTGATGGGTATTCCCAAGACCATAGACAACGATCTTAACGGCACCGACCATTGCCCCGGCTTCGGAAGCGCGGCAAAGTTTATATCTACCGTCTGCATGGAGATAAGCAAGGACGCGCGAGTATACAACACAGGCCAGATCACGGTGGTCGAGATAATGGGCCGTCACGCCGGCTGGCTCACCGGAGCCTCTGCCCTCGCTTCCGCTCACGGCGCCGGGCCGGACCTCATATACCTGCCGGAGCTACCTTTCGATATGGAGAGCTTCCTCGAGCGAGTTGAGAGTCTTTATAAGAAACAGGGCAACGTTCTTATCGCCGCCTCCGAGGGCATACGCGACAAAGACGGCGTCTTTATTGCCGAGTACGGCACGAACGGCCTAGCCGAGAAGGACGCCTTCGGCCATTCGCAGCTCGGCGGGCTTGCCGCCGTACTGGCGGATATTATCAAAAAGCGCACCGGCGCAAAGGTCCGCGGGATAGAGCTGAGCCTCCTGCAGAGATGCGGCGCTCATCTTGCTTCTCAGACGGATATAGACGAGGCCTACGCGGCAGGCAGAGTCGCCGTTGATAGCGCCGTTGCCGGAGAAACCGGAAAGATGGTCGCCTTTGTCAGAGACGCGGAAAACGGCAAATATGTCTGCAAAACTTCTCTTGTCCCGCTTTCCGAGGCCGCAAACTTTGAGAAAAAAGTGCCTCTGGAATGGATAACGCCTGACGGCGCCGGAGTGACGAAAGAATTCCTCGATTACGTTTCCCCGCTCATCCAGGGCGAACCGCAGAGAGCTCTCGAAGATTCTCTTCCGCGTTTCGCGCGGCTCAAAAAAATAGTGGCTGAATAAAAAACGCGGCGCCGTGAAAACACGGCGCCGCTGCTTTTATATTTCAGCTGTTTATGAATTTTTCGAGTCTGTCCAATCCCTTTTTTATGTTCTCCATGGAAGCGGCATAGCTCCAGCGGACAAAATCAGGAGTGCCGAAACCGCTGCATGAGACGAGCGCCACGAGCCCCTTTTCAAGGAAAGCCATAGCAAAATCGTCGCCGTTGTTTATCAGTTTGCCGCCGAGAGTGCGCCCCTTGAGCTTTTCGATATTCATCATCACATAAAACGCGCCTTCCGGCTTGAGACAGCTCACGCCGGCTATACTGTTTACGCGCTTCACTATATAGTCGCGGCGCTGCTCGAAGACACCGCGCATGGATTCTATACCGGACTGATCGCCGAGCAGAGCCTCTATCGCCGCCATCTGAGCCATAGTCGCGGGTGCGCCTGTGGAATGGCTCACAAAATTAGCCATAACCTTGGATATCTGCTTGTTCGCCGCAGAATAACCCACGCGCCAGCCTGTCATGGCGTAGGATTTTGAAACGCCGTTTATGAGTATCGTTCTCTCTTTGACCTCCGGGCCGAGAGAAGCGAAACTGACGAATTCGTTTCCGTCGTAAACGAGGCGGTAATAAATCTCGTCGCTCAGAACGTATATATCATGTTTTACACAGACCTCCGCCAGCTCTTCGAGCTCTCTGCGAGTGTAAAGCATACCGGTCGGGTTCGAGGGATTGTTCAGTATGAGTATCTTAGTTTTGTCGGTTATCGCCGCTTCGAGCTGCGATGCGCTGATCTTGAAGCTGTTTTTCTCTTCCGCGTTCACTATTACCGGCACGCCGCCGACCATGCGGATGATCTCATAATAGCTAACCCAGTACGGCGCCGGCAGTATCACCTCATCCCCGGGGTTGACCGTACAGGCCAAAGCAAGGTATACGCTGTGCTTTGCGCCGCTGGCGATAGTGATCTCAGCGTTTTCGTAGTCAAGCCCGCAATCGGCCTTCAGGCGCTGGCATACCGCGCTGCGAAGCTCGGGCATGCCTGCCGCCGCGGTATACTTCGTAAAGCCGGCGCGAATGGCCTCGATGCCGGCCTGCTTTATGTTTTCGGGCGTATCAAAATCGGGTTCTCCGGTCCCGAAGGTAATGACGTCTATCCCCTGCTTTTTCATTTCCTTGGCAAGGGAATCCACAGCCAGAGTGCTCGACGGTGCGATGCCCTGCGCTATATTTGAGATGCTTTTCATTTGCTATCCCCCGAGTTTGTCAATTTTGCAATTACTATATAGTGTTTCTTGCAAAAAATCAAGCATTTTCCGAATTTTCTGCTATTTTTGATTTTTTCGCGTTTTTATTATTCATTTTTTGGTTTACTTTAACCTAAAGCGAGAGCCGGAGATATCGTCTCCGGCCCTTTAAAGGTCAAAGTATTATGCACAGCAGCCCTGATGCCCCGTCGTTGACTATGCGCTGGAGCGTGTCGCGCAGCTTGCCGACTGCGTCCGCGGGCACTGCCGAAATCTTCGAGCTTATATCCTCGGCCGCAAGATCGTACAGCGGCTTTCCGAAAATGTTGGATTCCCAAATTCTTGCCGTATCTCCCTCGAATTGCTGCATGAGATAGTTCAGCATCCCCTCGCTCTGCTTCTCTCCGCCCATTATGGGCGATACCTCAGTTTCGACGTTAGCCAGCATCATATATATGCACGGCGCGCCGGCTTTCAGTCTGACTCCGCATCTACTGCCGTGACGCACTATCTCCGGCTCATCGAGACGCATATCGGAGCTTGCTGGCATTACTATCCCGCAGCCGGTCTCGCGCACGGTCTTGAGAGCAGACGCGACTCTGTCGTACTCGTTTTTCGAGGCCGAAAGCTCGGAAAGGATGCTCAGAAGGTCTCCGTCGTCCTTTACATCAAAGCCGCTTTCCTCAGAGATTGTAGTATAAAACGCCGACCGCGGCAGTGCGATCTCCGCCTCCGCTGCGCCGGTACCGAGGTCGGTTTTCCTCAGCGTCACCTTTTCTATTCCTTCGGTCGTCTCCAGCCCGGCGATTGCCGCGGAAACGTCGCGCATTTTTTCAAGTCCTCCGGCGCATGACCGCACGGCCGCGAAAATGCCGCTTTTGATCTTGTGCTCCGCCGGCAACGCGTCCACCCATGACGGCAGATATACTGCGAAAGAATAGAAAGGAAACTCATACAGAACGGAAGATATTATCTCTTCGATTTCCTTTTTGTCCATCCTCATGCAGTCCACGGCCCGGCAGCCCACAGAGTACTTTTCCGCTATCTCATCCGAGAGCGCTTTTGCCTGCTCTGAATCCGGCTGTGAGGTGTTAAGAAGCACTATAAAAGGCTTTTCAAGCTCCTTGAGCTCGTTAATCACCCGGGCCTCCGTCTGTTCGTACGCTTCTCTGGGCAGGTCAGTCACGCTGCCGTCGGTCGTAACGACTATCCCTATGGTCGAGTGCTCGGCTATTACTTTCCGCGTTCCCGTTTCGGCAGCCTGCTCGAGCGTAACGGGAGAAGAGTCCCAGGGCGTATCAACCATACGCTCCACGCCCTCCTCGTACATGCCGAGCGCGCCGTCCGCCATGTAACCGACACAGTCTATCAGGCGCACGGAGCAGCGACTCTCGCCCTCCAGACGTATCTCCACCGCCTGCTCCGGCACGAATTTTGGCTCGGCTGTCATTATAGTCTTGCCGGAACCGCTCTGCGGGAGCTCGTCACGCGTTCTTTCGCGCATATAGGTGTCATCGATGCGCGGTATGACCTGCGTTTCCATAAACCGCTTAATGAACGTTGATTTACCTGTCCTTACAGGGCCTACCACCCCTATGTAAATATCTCCGCCTGTGCGCAGGGCGATGTCTTCATATATTCCGCTTGCGGCCACTTTTATTCCCCCTCATGAAGGTTGTTTCAAAGCTATAATATTTGAACGAGCCTCTAAATATGTCTGCACCGTAGGAAATAATGGATTGCGCCGCCCCGCCTGCTGTGGTATACTCAACAGGCATCCTGCTGCAGTTTGAAAGGAGTGATATGAAGTGCTCAGAATCGAACACCTCACTAAAACTTATGGCGATAAAAAAGCTGTCGACGATCTTTCTCTTCATATAAATCCCGGAGAAATATACGGCTTTATCGGCCACAACGGGGCGGGCAAGACCACAACCATCAAGGCCTGCTGCGGCATCCTCAAGCCGGATTCCGGAGAAATATATATCGACGGCGATTCCATGTTGCGTGATCCTCTGCGCTGCAAGGCAAAGCTTGCTTACATACCGGATAATCCCGACCTTTACGAGTTTATGTCCGGGATACAGTTTTTAAATTTCGTTGCGGACGTCTTCGGCGTCTCCGCATCCGACAGGCAGGAGCGCATACGGAAGTATTCCGCCGAGTTTGAGCTCACCGAAGACCTTGCCGAGTCCATAGGAGCCTATTCCCACGGTATGAAGCAGAAGCTCGCCGTCATTTCCGCCTTGATCCACGACCCGAAGCTGATCATAATGGACGAACCGTTCGTCGGTCTCGACCCCAAGGCTTCATTCAATCTCAAGGAGATCATGCGCGATATCTGCAATAGAGGCGGCGCTATATTTTTCTCGACGCACGTTCTCGACGTTGCCGAACGTCTCTGCGACAAGGTAGCAATAATCAAAAACGGCAAACTGATCAAGGCCGGTCCCATGGAGGAAGTCAAGGGCGACGAGTCCCTTGAGAGCGTATTCCTCGAGCTGGAAGACCAGGACTGATCGCTCTGCGGTCTCTTTTACGGAGGTATCATATGCTTAAGATACTTTTAAGGAGGCAACTGCAGGAAACGTTTACTTATCTGTTCAGAAAGAGGACTTCTGCAGGTACGAGAAAACGTTCTCCCCTCCTCATAATCATTCTTGCCGTATATATCGTCGGCGTTTTCGGGTTCCTGTTTTATAACCTCTCCGCCGCCCTTTGCGCGCCGCTTGTTTCGGTCGGCCTTGCCTGGCTCTACTTCTGTCTTCTGGCAATCATGGCCACGGCACTGGGAGTTATCGGCGGCATATTCACTCTGTACAACTCTCTGTACAAGGCGAAAGACAACGACCTGCTCATTGCCATGCCGATACGCCCCGGCGCCATCCTTCTTTCGAGGATGATCGAGGTCTACGGCCTGACGCTTCTTTTCGAAGCTCTTGTAATGGTGCCCGCGATAATCGTCTATTTTACCGTCGTGCCCTTTTCCGCGTTGAGCCTGCTGCTTTGTATTCTGAGCCTGCTGCTGCTTCCGCTTTTCGCGCTGACGATCTCCTGCATCCTCGCGTGGATCATCGCCATCATCTTCTCCCGCATACGCACGAAGAACGGCAGCATAGTGCGCACTGTCCTTTCGCTGGCCTTTCTCGCCGTATACTTCTATTTCTACTCCAAGGCGAATTCCTATATCCAGCAGATCCTCGCCAACCCCGACGGAGTCGGTCGCTCGATGCGCAGCATAATGTATCCCCTTTACAAAATGGGGCTCGGCAACACCGGCGACGTTCTTTCTTTCGTAATTTACGCTCTGATTGTTCTCGCAGTCTTTACCATCATCTACATAATACTTTCCATAGGGTTCATATCGCTCTCCACAACCAATCTCGGCTCTGCGAAAACCAAGTACAAAGAAAAGAAGTTCACGGCTGCCAAGACGGATTCGGCCCTTCAGCGCAGAGAATTCATTCATTTCAAGAGCAGCTCGGTATACATGCTCAACTGCGCTCTCGGAACGGTATTTCTCATAGTCCTCGCCGTCTTTCTCGTAATTAAAGGCGGAACTATTGCGGAAGTGTTCTCCATGTTCGGCGATTTCCTTCCCTTCCCGCTTGTCGTTTGCGCCGTTATCTGTTTCGTAATCACCATGAACGACATTACGGCTCCATCCATTTCTATTGAAGGTAAAAGCCTGTGGATCGTGAGATCGATGCCCGTTTCCTCCTGGTCCATACTTAAAAGCAAGCTCAAACTTCATCTTATTATCACAATACCGCCCGTTCTTCTCTGCTCGCTCACTTCGTTTTTCGCGACTAGATCCTTGCCGGCCGCTCTTCTCACGGCTCTCTGCACATGCTGTTTCACTGTCCTGTGTGCAGGCATCGGTCTTTTCATCAACCTCAAAATGCCGAAGCTCGACTGGACCAACGAGGTCTACGCCGTAAAGCAGAGTTCCTCCGTGCTGATATCAATATTCGCCGGATGGGGCGCTGTCATTATCCTCGGTGTTATATATGCTTTTTTCGGCAGCGCGATGCCGTACTGGTTGTATCTTATCATCTGCTCCGCGCTTTTCGCCGCTGCCTCAGCGGTCCTTATCTCCTGGATACGTAAAAAGGGCTGCGCAATTTTAGAAGGCCTGTCATGCTAAAACAAAAGCTCGCGCTGAAAGATTTTCAGCGCGAGCTTTTTATTTCATTTCTTCATACGCAGTCGAACGACACCCTGCTTTTCTCCTTTGCTGAAAAGGAAGAGATCAGCTCTATATGCTTGGGATGCTGCAGATACCTCTGAAGCGAGGCCTTTTCCTTCAGCTCTATCTTCACCATCATATCCATATTGCTGTCTCTTTCAACGCAGTTGCCGTATATGCGGTAATCCTTGATATCATCCGGGATGAGTTCCTTGAGCTGTGCGTAGGTATCCTCAAAGCGCCTCAAAACCTCAGGACCCATAAATCCCTCTTTAAATTTGAACAGCACGTAATGCGTCACAGTCGGTCCCTCCTTTTATCTGCCTTCATTCTAACATATCGGATGTATTTATCAAGAGCAGATACCGTTCAAGTTGTAATATTATACAATGCGCGGCTTGAATTTTGGGATGCAAACCGTTGACCTTCCCGGAGATTTTATTTAAAGTATTACCATAATTAACTTGCAAAGGTGGATTCGTTAAAATGACAAAATTCATAACCGCTGCCGAAGCTGCCAATCTTATCAAGGACAACGATATCGTCGGTATCGGCGGTATGGGGCTCGTAGGCTGGCCCGAAGAGATAGGGCGCGCCGTTGCCGCCCGCTATAAAGACACCAAACATCCGCAGAATATTACTGTCAGGCAGGCCTGCACTCTCGGAGAGCGCGGCCCCAGAGGCATTAAGATTCTCGACGCCGAAGGCCTTATCGGCACCTGGGTCGCTTCTATTTTCGGCCCCGGCGGCAACCTTACTCAGTACATGCTCGACGGCAAGATAAACTGCTTTGCCATACCGCAGGGCGTTGCCGTTAACCTCTGGCGCGAGATTGCTGCGAGGCGTCCCGGCGTTATCACAAAAGTCGGCCTCGGCACCTTCATAGACCCCCGCGTCGATGGCGGCCGCGTCAACAGCGCCACCAAGGGCAACATAGCGGAGCTGCTCACCATAGACGGTGAAGAGTACCTTTTCTTCAAGAGCTTCCCCGTGAACGTCGCTCTCATCCGCGGCACCGCTGCAGATGTCGACGGCAATATAACTCTTTCCAAGGACGGCTGCACCTACGAGGCTCTGCCCCTCGCCATGGCGGCAAAAAGCTCCGGCGGTGTTGTCATAGCCCAGGTGGAGACAGTCGAAGGACGCGGCTCTCTGCATCCGAAGAGCGTTGAGATCCCGGGCGTGCTGGTCGACTATATAGTCGAGGCCACCGATTCCACCTGCTGCTGGCAGTGCGGCTCAACCTATTACAATCCCGCGTACAGCGGAGACGAGCGCGTGGAAGTTTCCGAGATCCCTCCCCTTCCGCTTGACTCCCACAAAGTCATAGCCCGCCGCTGCGCCATGGAGCTCAACAAGGGCAACGTTGTCAACCTCGGGATCGGCATCCCCTGCGATATCTCCTCCGTGGCCGCCGAAGAGGGCGTTTCGGACGATTTCATTCTCTCCACCGAAGCCGGAACCGTCGGAGGCGTGCCGGCACCGCGCCAGGATTTCGGCTGCTCCTTCAACGCGCAGGCCATCATGCGCCATAACGATATGTTCGACCTTATCGACGGCGGCAATCTCGACGTCACCTGCCTCGGCATGGGCGAGGCCGACGTAAACGGAAATGTCAACGTCAGCAAATTCAAAGACAAGATCCCCGGCCCCGGCGGCTTTATTAATATCACAGCGGCGACGAAAAAGGTCGTTTTCGCCGGTACTTTCATGGCAAAGAGCCGCGAAATAGTCGGTAACGGACGCATAGAGATCCTCGATCAGGGCAAGTACCGGAAGTTCGTAACGGCTGTCGAGCAGATTACCTTCTCCGCCGCGCATTCCGACGCGCCGGAGGTCCTCTACGTAACGGAGCGCGCCGTGTTCCGCCTTGTCAAGGGCAAGGGGCTCGAGCTCATTGAGATCGCTCCCGGCATAGATATCGACCGCGATATTCTTGCAAACATGGACTTTACCCCCGCGATATCCGATGATCTGAAGATCATGGACGCCGGCATCTTCAGCGAAAAATGGGGAAAACTCAAAGAATACATGGAGGACTGAGGACTTGAAGTGTTCGCAGTGTCCCAGGCAATGCAATATCGAGCGCCCCGATTCCCTTTCGGGAACCGGGGCTTTCGGTCGCTGCGGGGCGCCCCGCTCTCCCGTAGTCGCCCGGGCCGCTCTCCACTTCGGAGAAGAGCCGTGCATCAGCGGCACGCGCGGCTCCGGCGCTGTTTTTTTCTGCGGCTGTCCGCTTCAATGCATCTACTGCCAGAATAAAGATATAAGCCGTTCCGTCTCCGGCGCCGAGATATCCGTTGCTCGCCTTGCCGAAATATTCAGGGAGCTTGAGCAGCTTGGCGCGCACAACATAAACCTCGTGACCGCAACTCATTATACGGACGCTCTGCTTGAGGCTTTTTCGATTTACAGGCCTTCTGTTCCCGTGGTTTATAACTGCAGCGGCTATGAGCTGCCCGAAACTCTACGCCGGCTTGAAGGCTTTATATCCGTGTACATGCCGGATATGAAGTATTCAAGCGCTTCGGCCGCGGCAAAATATTCATCCGCCCCAGACTACCCCGAACGCGCCAAAGCTGCTGTTATGGAGATGTACCGCCAGTGCGGTCCCTGCGTTTTCGACGAAGAAGGCATTCTTCAGAGCGGTGTCTTGATCCGCCACCTCATCCTGCCCGGCAATCTCAAAAACACCTTCGGCGTGATAGATTTTGTCGCAGAAAGCTTCCCGAAGGGCAGCGTGCTCTTCAGCCTGATGAGCCAGTTCACGCCTATGGAAAGCGGCGGCTTCAAAGAGCTTGAGCGCCGGGTCGGCCGCAGAGAATACGAAGCTGCGGAGCGTTACCTGTTAGATTCCGGCATAGAAGACGGCTTTTGTCAGGAGCTTTCTTCCGCGCGCAAGTCGTTTATCCCGGATTTTGACCTTACCGGCGTTTTGAAGAAGGAATAGAAACATGAATGATCTGAAATTCTGCGCCCCCTGCCTGTTTGGGCTCGAGGGGCTGGTGGGTGATGAGCTCAGGCGCCTCGATATGAAGGATGTTTCCGTTGAAAACGGCAAAGTCCTTTTTTCAGGCAGCGAGGCCGATATAGCGCGCGCAAATATCCGCCTGCGCATGGCCGAGCGTGTTCTTATAGTCGTCGGCGGCTTCTTTGCCCGCAGCTTCGACGAGCTCTTTGAACGCACGAAGGCCCTGCCCTGGGAGCGCTATATCCCATCGGGAGCCGCATTCCCCGTGAAGGGATATTCCCTTTCATCGCAGCTGCATTCCGTCCCCGACTGCCAGCGGATAATAAAAAAAGCCGTTGTCGAACGGCTGCGCTCAAAATACGGCGGGCAGTGGCTTGCGGAGGACGGAGAAAAGTACCAGATACAGTTCTCGCTAATGAAGGACGAGGCCGTGCTTTATATCGATACCAGCGGCGCCGGGCTCCACAAGCGCGGCTACCGCGCCATAGGCAACGCCGCTCCCCTGCGTGAAACTCTCGCCGCGGCCATGGTAACGCTCTCGCGCTACCGCGGCAGAGACCGCTTTATTGATCCTCTCTGCGGCAGCGGCACCATTCCCATAGAAGCCGCTCTCATTGCTCTGAACCGCGCTCCCGGCCTCACGCGGCGCTTCAGCGCGGAAAGCTGGCCGTCTGTTCCGGCAAAGCTCTGGAAAAGCGCAAAAGAAGAGGCCCTTGCCGCCGAATTCAGCGGCAGTTACGACATATCCGCCTTTGATATTGATCCTCAATGCGTTGCTCTGTCGCGTGATAACGCAAAAAAGGCCGGAGTCGCGGACCTCATAAAGTTCTCTGTCGGGGATGCCCGTAAACCCTTCGGTGCTGCCGGCTCGCTGTTAGTCACAAATCCTCCATACGGCGAGCGCATGTTCGAGCTGCGCGAGGCGGAAGCGCTGTAT
>JAEEGL011167839.1_pt1 | contig 28928 bp, 29 predicted proteins | sample 9134231 | NCBI WGS metagenome assembly JAEEGL01 (sample SAMN16246548, study PRJNA631951) | gut metagenome | biome: gut microbiome; feature: rumen; material: fiber-attached | host: Bos | place: Iran: Karaj | collected 2018-10 | reverse complement strand
TTCCGGTAAACCCGGGAAACATTCTTCAGTTCCACGATACTCATGTTTGGTTCTCGCTCCTTTGTTAGTCATGTCTAACCTTTGGTCTCAAAAAAACCGCTCTTCATCGCGTTCCTTGTAAAGAGCGGTCTGCACGAATTGTCGTGTCTGAAATTGTATACCATAAAGGAATATTTTTGTCAAGTGCAAACGATTAAAATTAGAAAATTCTAATTTTGTTGTTGACAGGCCGCGTTTTACCGTGTATGCTTTCCGTCGTAAGCGAACAGTGTTCACTTAAATCCGGTCAGGAGGTAACCCATGGCCCGCAACAAATCCGTCCATCATGAGATGATCATTGCCGCAGCGCGTGAAGAGTTCATGGCCTATGGTTTCGCGGATGCCTCCATGCGGCGCGTTGCCGCCGCAGCGGGCATGAGCGTTGCCGGCCTGTACAAGCACTTCTCCGGTAAGGAGGAGATGTTTGCCGCCCTTGTGGAACCCGCCTGCCAGGGACTGATGGATATGTACCGGCAGGAGGAAACTGCGGAGCGGATGGCAGCGCATGACGGCAGTCTCACCGATAAATGGGAACAGGGCGGTGAAGCCCGGCTGGCCATGACCTACATTTACGATCACCTGGATGCCTTTCGCCTGCTGATCTGTAAATCTGCCGGCACCCGGTACGAATCCTTCCTGCATGACCTGGCAGTGGAAGAAGAAAAAACCACCATGGTCATGATGGACATGCTCAGGCAGCAGGGCACGAAAATTAACGACGTTTCCCCGGAAGAATTCCACCTGCTGGTCACCACCAGCATCGGTGCAATCTTCCAGGCTGTGGAGCATGGGTTTACCCGCGAGGAAGCCATGCACTACGCCGATACCCTGGATACCTTCTTCACCGGAAGCTGGCAGGTCCTGTTCGGATACTGAGCCCTTACTGTCCCGTAATATAAGGGCGTTTTTTTACGCCGTTATGTTAGCCATTTCTAACTTAGGAGGTTGATCTTTCCATGACAAAACAGTCAAAAGCCCGTAAACGCAGCACCTTCAGCTGGGTGATGGAGTTTGCGGGCGCCCGCAGGAGCAGCTACGTCATCAGTGTGCTGCTGGCAATCGCCAACGTCGTCTGCGGCTTCATTCCCTTTCTCTATCTGGCCGGTATCGTCCAGCGGCTGCTGGAAGGAACAGCGGAGTTCCCCTGGTGCCTGACGCAGATCCTGTATATGGGTTTGTTCTGGGTACTGAGCCGGCTGTTCCACACCTTTTCCACCACCATGTCCCATAAAGCCACCTTTGAGGTGCTGGCGGGAATCCGCCGGCAGCTGACGCGGAAGCTGGCCCGGATGCCCCTGGGTGACGTGCTGGAAGAATCCTCCGGTTCCTACAAGAACATCATCGTGGAACGGGTGGATTCCATGGAAACGACCCTGGCACACATGATCCCGGAAGTCACCTCCAACCTCCTGATCCCCTTTGTGATCTTCGGTTATATGGTCAGTATCGACTGGCGCCTGGCACTGCTCTCCCTGCTGACGGTGCCGGTGGGCTTCATCTGCTTCGCCCTGATGATGCGCGGCATGAAGGAAGACTATACCAACACCATCGTCAAAACCAAAGCGCTGAACGATACTGCCGTGGAATACATCAACGGCATTGAAGTCATCAAGGCCTTCGGCAAGGCAAAAACCAGCTATGACAAGTTTGTGACCGCTGCAAAGGAAGGTTCTGATTGCTTCGTTCAGTGGATGCGCCGCTGCAACGTCTACCAGAACTCAGCCATGGCCATCCTGCCGGCCACCCTGCTGCCCCTGCTGCCCTTCGGCGTGAGTTATTTCATGAACGGCTCCGTCACCGCGCCGGACCTGGTCATGCTGATCATCCTGGCCATGGGCCTGATCACGCCCTTCATCATGGCCTCCAACTACATGGATGACCTCAGCAAGTGCGGCACCATCATCGGGGAAGTCACCGCCATCCTGACCAAGCCGGAGCTGGATCGTCCGGATCATCTGGCTGAACCGCCCAAAGGCACCACGATCTGCCTGAATGACGTGCACTTTGCCTATAAGCAGGAGGAAGTGCTTCATGGCATAAACCTGGCCATCAAAGAAGGAACCGTGAATGCGCTGGTCGGTCCCTCCGGTTCCGGCAAGAGCACAATTGCCAAGCTGATTGCCTCCTTCTGGGATGTGGACAGCGGCAGCATCACCTACGGCGGCACCGATATCCGGAAAATCCCGCTGGATACCTACCAGAAAGAAATCGCTTACGTTTCTCAGGATAACTACCTGTTCGACATGAGCGTCATGGAAAACATCCGCCTGGGCAATCCCATGGCCACCGACGCGGAAGTCATGGATGCGGCGAAAGCCTGCGGTTGCCATGATTTCATCATGAATCTTGAAAACGGATACCAGACCGTCTGCGGCGGAGCCGGCGGCCACCTGTCCGGCGGTGAACGCCAGCGCATCTCCATCGCCCGGGCCATGCTGAAGGACGCGCCCGTGGTCATCCTGGACGAAGCTACCGCTTATACCGATCCGGAAAACGAGGCGCTGGTCCAACAGAGTGTCGCGAAGCTGGTCCGGGGCCGGACGCTCCTGGTTATCGCCCACCGCCTGTCCACCATTGCCTCTGCGGACCAGATCATCCTGATCAATAACGGCCGCGTCGAAGCAGCCGGAACCCAGCAGGAACTGCTGGACAACTGTGATCTTTACCGGAGCATGTGGCATGCTCATATTGCCGCGAAGGAGGCTGAGGACGTTGCTTAAGATCCTGAAGGAATACTTTGATTTCTGTAACCGGGAAGACCGGAATAAATTCTACCTGGCGGTTGTGCTGGGTGTCCTCCGCGCCATGTTTTCCGCCCTGCGGATCACCGCCGTCGCAGTCGTGGTCCAGGGACTGATTGAGGGGCAGCTGACCTCCCGCCATCTGTGGCTCTCTTTCGGTATCATGGCGGTCTCTGTCATCGGGCAGATCCTGGTAACCCTGAAAACCACCATGCTCCAGTGCGAAGCCGGCTATCACTCCTGCTGCCACAAGCGCATTGAAATTGCCGAGCACCTGCGTTACCTGCCCATGGGCTTCTTCAACCGCAACTCCCTGGGCGCCATCACCAACGTCACCACAAACACCATGGAATCCCTGGCGGACGTGGCCGCCCGCATCGTCATGGTCACCACCCAGGGCATCCTGACCACTTCCGTCATTGCCGTCTTTGTGCTGTGCTTTGACTGGCGGATCGGCCTGGTCCTCGTGGCCGGCATCCTGCTGTTCCTGCTGTTCAACTCCATCATGCAGAAGGCAACCATCCCGCTGGCTTCCCGCAAACACCGGGCGGATGAGGACCTGGTTTCCCAGGTCATCGAATATGTGCAGGGTATCGCCGAAGTCAAAAACTATTCCATGACCGACAGCCGTGCCCGGAGGCTGGATGCTGCCATCAATGAAAAGCGGGATACCGACACTGCGGTGGAATTCACCGTCATGCCCTGGGTCACCGTCCAGAACATCACCACCAAACTGACCGGCATGCTGATGAGCATTCTCTCCCTGAAGTTCTATTTTGACGGTACCATGCCGCTGCTCTACTGCATCATGATGATGATTTCCGCCTTCATGGTCTTTGAAAGCCTGGAGGCCATGGGTTCCTTCTCTGCCCTGCTGCGGACCGTCCATGTGGCCGTGACCAAAACAAAAGAGATCATGGATATGCCGCCCATGGATATCGACGGTGCGGACATCACTCCCGCCAGACGGGATATTGAACTGAAGAATGTGGACTTCTCCTATGACAAACGGAAGATCATCGACGGCGTCTCCCTGACCATTCCGGAAAAGACAACCACTGCTTTTGTCGGTCCCTCCGGCGGCGGCAAAACCACCCTGTGCCACCTCATGGCCCGCTTCTGGGATGTCCAGGGCGGACAGGTGCTCCTGGGCGGCAGGAACGTGAAGGATTACAGTTTCGATTCCCTGATGAAGAACTTCAGCTTTGTGTTCCAGAACGTTTACCTGTTTGAGGATACCATTGCCAACAACATCCGCTTCGGTGAGCCGGGTGCTTCCATGGACCGGGTCATCGACGCGGCGAAGAAAGCCCGCTGCCATGACTTCATCATGGCCCTGCCCAACGGCTACGAAACAGTGATTGGTGAAGGCGGTGCCAGCCTGTCCGGCGGTGAAAAGCAGCGCATCTCCATTGCCCGGGCCATCATGAAGGACGCTCCGGTCATCATCCTGGATGAAGCCACGGCCAATGTGGACCCGGAAAGCGAAACCGAGCTGACCGCCGCCATTGAAGCCCTGACAAAGGAAAAAACCATCATCATGATCGCCCACCGGCTGAAGACCGTCCGCAATGCTGACCAGATCTTCGTGGTGGATAACGGACAGATCGTCCAGCACGGCACCCATGATGAGCTGATCAAAAAGAAAGGCATCTATAAGACCTTCGTGGAAGGCCGCCGGGAAGCTGCTTCCTGGAAGATCGCCTGATCCGGTGTCCCCGCGCAAGCGATGACATACAACACATTTACCTTAAGGAGGATTTACCCCGATGAAAAAACTGCTTTCCATCCTGCTGGCCATGCTCCTGGCTCTCTCCCTCAGCGCCTTTGCGCAGGCGGAAGAGAACCCCTTTGACGGCGGTGCCGGAACCGCTGACGATCCTTACCGGATCGCCACAGCGGATCAGCTGCTGGCGCTCTCCGCCGCTGTGAATGACGGCAGTGCCGGCGGTTATCCCGGTGTCTGCTTTGCCCTGACCGGGGATATTGACCTGGCCGGTATTGCCTGGCAGCCCATCGGCCATCTGGACCTGGCAGACCAGAACAACACGAACGTTATGTTCATGGGCTCCCTGGACGGCCAGGGGCATACCGTCTCAAATATCACCTTCAGTGCTGCGGAACCCATCTGCGGCGTCGGCGTGGTTGGCATCAACCTGGGTGAAGTGAAAAACCTGAACGTCAAAAACGTGAATATCTCCTGTACGGATGCCTTCTCCATGGCTATCGGCGGCGTGGTGGGCTATAACATGGGCGGCAGCATCAGCAATGTTACCCTGGCCGGTGAAAACAGCATTGCCGGCGTCAACTGTGTTGGCGGGATCGCCGGCGGCAACATGGGTGCTGTTGCCAACTGCGCCGTGGAAGGTACAACCATCCGCGTCCTGGGCGATAATGATTTCCCCTCCGGCCGGATTATCCAGGCAGACACGGCGGAATGCGGCGGCCTGGTCATCGGCGGCAGCTTCGGCGGTATGATCGACAGCTGTACAGCACAGGGCAAAGTCGTAGCGGAAGGCAATGAACCCATCGCCCTGGGAGGCATCGCCGGCTGCCTGGAAATGATGGACAGCGTCACCAACTGCACCGCGGATGTGGAAATCACCACCGTCAGGGGCGGCCATGCCATCGGCGGACTGTGCGGCTTTGGCGGCACTCATTCCAACGGAAACATTGTTGCTGAATCTGAGGGCATCGTGGCAACCAAATATCCCGGCATCATCGACAACTGCAGCGTAACGTTGAAGATGAATGTCCCCGGTGCAACCCACGTAGGCGGCCTGGTTGGCACCGGCCTCTATTACTTCGGTGAGGAAACCGCCTTTAAAATCACCAACAGCTCCGTGAAAGGTGAAATCGTCGGTGCCGTAACGCCCGGTGCCGTCATGGGCCGTGCCGTAAACAGCGTCATCGAAAGCTGCACCGCGGACCTGACCCTGGACGGAGAAGCCCTGACGGCAGATGTCGGCGAAACCTCCGTTCCTTATGAGAGCGAGGACCAGGCGGAAGAAACCGCTGAAGACGCAGCCTGATTCAGGCGGGTTTTTACAAGGTCAAAAGAGGTGGAAAGAACCATGATGAAATATAAGGGAGTATATCTGCGGTTGTTTTCCGCGCTGATCCGCAAACCTCTGCGGGAAGCTTACGGAAAAAGAACCGCACGCCGGGCGCTGAAAAACGCGCCCGGCATCTACCGGGAAATGCTCACGCAGGTGGATGATATCGGCGCTGACAATCCCATGGCCGGCAACATTTATATGTGCTTCGTGCTCATGGCCATCTGGAAGGGTGCGGAAGGTTCCATCACACCCGATACCTTCCGGCCCGTGATCCGGGATATGGTTAAAAGCCCCATGCTCAGCAAAATGCTGGCCAAAAGGGATATGAACCGGCCCGAAGCCGTGGAGCAGTCCTGGAAAGGGCTTTATGAAAAGAAAGAATGGGCGGACAGCCGTCCCCAGTACAGGGACAAAACCTGGGATTATCACATCGATAAGACAAAACACCGCGACGGCGTTTACTACTATTTCACCAACTGCCCGCTCAATAATTTTGCCCGGAAATACGGATACCTGGAAATCCTGCCGGTCTGCTGTGAACTGGATTATCTGATCACCGAAGCCAACCACGCGGTCCTGCACAGGGACCAGACCCTGGCTTCCGGCGGAAGCATGTGTGACTACTGGGTTGTGCCCGACAAAATCAAAGACCCGCAATAATCCCGAAACAAAGCAAAACACCGGTGCGAAAATGCATCGGTGTTTTTGATACCCGGGCTGTGTTTATTGGATTGTCATTCCGCCCTCGCAGGAAACAGCCACCGCGCAGGCAGGATCACCCACAACCGCGTTCACATTCTCCCTGCCGCCGGCAATTGTGCCGGATACGGTGCAGTCCCTGATTTCAAAAGAGGACATCACGTCGCTGCCTTCCATCATTTCCTTGCCGGCGCCAACCAGGCCGCCGACGGAATCGGTGGAACCGGAAACCTCAATCGTCACATTTTCCACCTTGTTGCCGGTGATCTGTGCGGGATTCTCCGGATCATAGGATCCGGCGAAACCCAGCAGGCCGCCCACCAGGCGGTTGCCTTCTCCGGTCACGCGGATCACGATATCGCTGGCAATGCAGTCCCTGATATCAGGTGCTCCCCAGGGCGCGCCGCAGATTCCGCCGAAAGCCCAGGTGGCGTTGCCTTCAGCGGTGATGCTTCCGCCAACCGCCCGGCAGTTTTCAATGGGGCTCATTGTCGTTCCACCGGCGATCAGGCCGGCGCAGGCGCCGTCATCACCCATCACGGTAATGTCTGCTGTGGCGGAGCAGTTGGAAATCAGGTCAAAACCGGTACCTACAATGCCGCCGATGCCCTGCATGCCGGTCAGCTTGTTCTCACCCTGCAGCGTGATATCGGACACCTTGCAGTTCATGAACTGCAGGCCCACCACGCTGCCGACGAGGTAGCATCCGCTCACGTTCACGTTTTCCAGCGTAAAGTTGCCGATATATCCTTCGCCCCGCTCCGTGCCGCTGGTGCAGCCGAACAGGCCTGCGCCCATGGGCTGCGCGCTTGCGACGGTCAGGTTGGATATTTTGTGGCCATTGCCGTTAAAGCTGCCCGTGAAGGCATAGTCGGGATGGGGAATCTCGGCGTCTTCCGGCGCGTCCGACAGGGACCGGAAAGCGCCGATGGGCTCCCAGTTCTCATAGCCGGAAAGGTCAATATCCGCTGTAAGGATATAATGGGCGGTCAGGTCGTTGCGGACGCTGTTCAGCTGGTCCGCCGTGGCAATCTGCCAGGGATCCTCCGCTGTGCCGCTGCCTTCAAAGGTCGTCTCTGCGGACGCGAACGTCAGCAATGACAGCACAAGTACTATCGCAAGGGTAATCAGACTCCGTTTCCTGAACATATTCAGGCCTCCTCTCAATATGGGGCAGCTTTGTTAGCTGCCGCTAACATATTGTAGAGGGTTTGTCCGCGGCTCAAAAGCCCAAAAACTGCCCCGTTTTACCCGGAATCAGTAATCCTTCGGCAGCACCCCATAGCGTCGGCGGAATGCTTCGGAGAACTGGCTGTGCTTTACATAGCCCACCCGTTCCGCTACTTCGCCCACGTTCATTGTTCCCGATGCCAGCAGCCTTGCCGCTTCTTCCAGCCGCGCTTCAATCACACAGGCATGAATGGATACACCGTATGCCTGCCTGAAGTCGCGGCTCAGTTTGGAAGCGCTCACGGCATATTCTTTTGCAAGCTCAGTGATTCCGGGAACCGAGACAGCGTCGGTCTCTATCCTCTGCCGGACAGACCTGACCGCTGCCAGGTCGTCCGGATGAAGTTTCCTGTCCCCGTCTGCTCCCAGCACCTGTTCCAGGCACAGTGCCGTCAGCTCCCAGGCACGGCATTCCAGGCGGAACAGTCCCAGGCCGCTGTCGGCTTTACTCATCCCGTCGAAGCTGTCCAGCAGCCGCCGCATATCCCTGTCAATGGGAAACTCCCGTCCGTTCAGCGTTCGACGGAGTTTCTCCGCCGCATTCTCCGGAAGATAGCTGCGGAGCAAATCCTCCGCTTTCTCCCGCACGATACTGATCTGCAGGAAAGCATATCCCCGCCCGGAGGTATAGCGCATGCTCTCCGTCGCACCGTTCCCGGCACACAGGCAGGCATGCAGCGGATGAAGGCTCATTGTACCGTCCGCCGCGCTTTGCCACTCAACGCCTTCTCCCAGGCAGAACATGATCCGCAGGTCATTCCCAACCGAACCTTCCACAGGCATATCCCGGTGATAGCGCATTTTCCATTCAGAAAAGCTGATGCCCTGGGGCGTGCTCATCCGCACAATCCGCCCCTCGCCTGCGTCTTCCGGTATCTTCGCTTCCAGGCATGGCGTTGACTGGGTTCTGCAATACAGCGTATTTAATGAATTTCCCATTTTTTTACCTTACCTGTGTGCGTTTCTGCTGATATCCGGCAAAAAGCAGTCCGGCAAACACACCGCACAGCAGGGATCCGCCCAGCATCCACCAGGGAAGGGACAAACCGGGATATGCGATCAGTCCGATCATTGAAAAAGCTGTGCCCAGTATGCCCCCGAGCGTCAGCGCGCCGAACCCGCGGAGAACGCGAATCCTGGGGAGGATCCGGTCCAGCCTCCTGATTCTTTCGCTGATCAGTTCGGCAACGCCGGTCAGCATCAGAAGCGCCGGAATGCAGGAAAGCAGGGAAAACAGGCCGATTCCGTTCTTCAGCACAAGCACTGTACAGGTAACATATATAATCCATCCGATATTTCCCGGAATATCATATGCGATCCATTTCCTGTCAGTAATTCTTATCTCATACAGTTTGTTCATGGTATTCTCTGTTTACCTCTTTTTGTTATACAGCCTGTGGATATTCTCCCAGCAAGGCATATCATTGCGCAGCTTATCCCATACAGGCATCGCATACTCAGGATGCCTGCCATGCATTCGGGTAAAGTGCCTGTCCAGCCATTCCATTTCCGTAACCGCGTTCCGGCAGTGATCCGTCGCCGCCAGCTCCCCGATGGATGTTCCGGCAATCAGTTTCATCATCCCGCGGAGCAGCAGCATCTTCGGCCTGCTCCTGAACATCTTCTCGTCACCTTCCGGGCGGATCCTGATTCCTGCTTCCGCAATCAGGCCATAGGCTTCTTCCGCAGCCTTCACACCGTCCCGGATCTGCTGCTTTGTTGCTTTGCGCAGATCGCACCCACAGGCATAGCTGACGTAAACGATCGGAAGAATGAATGCAGCGTGGCAATACAGCCATCCGTACATATCATCCGTCCATTTCAGCCGGTAGGGTGAACCGGCAAAAGCCTGCTCCAGCACAGTTTTTTCTTCCGGGGAAGCTTCCCGGTGCAGTCCGCCGATGTTCAGGGAGCCGTTTCCGAATCGGACACAGGTTACCCTGTCCTCCTCCCTGAGTCCGGCAGTTCCCTGGAATCCAAACAAAAGCGATCTTTTCTTCGCTGGCAATGCTTTAAATTCCGTTTCCAGTTCTTCTGCCTCAAGGTTGTTTCCCACCAGGACAAAAATCGGAGCATCAACCTTTGCCAGCGTCGGGAGCAGTTCTTTCTGCTGCTGTCCCTGCATCACCGAAAACACAAGGTCATATGATTCATCCGGATCAGCTTCTGCAATCACCCCGGGATGATCAACAGTTTCCTTTCTCTGCAGTTTATGCCGGATCCGCAGGCCGTTCTGCATAAGCGTATCCCGCCACTTTCCGCGGGCTGCGACGGTAACCTCATTCCCTGCCGCGCAAAGCACATGAACCAGGTAGGATCCTATCACTCCGCAGCCATATACCAGCACTTTCATAATCTGTTTTATCCTCCGTTCCGCCGGCTTGATCAGATACTTTTAAACCGTTCCCAGCCGTCTCCGGCGTCCGTCTCATGGCGGACAAAATCAAAGTCGCAGCAGTCGCCTCCCTGGCACAGGGTTTTTGTGCGCCTGAAGTCTGTGTAGGGCAGGCTGCCGTAATTGATAATGTCCGAATGGCAGAACATCGCTCCCAGCTTCATCAGGTTCCGCTCGCCGAAGATGTGCCAGTACAGGCATTCCCGGCATTCGAAATGGAACCGGTCTTTCGGATCCTCATCCAGGTGCCAGGTATACTTCCAGCCGGCTCCGGTAGCATGGCGGAATCCGAACGGCAGGATCTTCTTCATCATCGGAAGGAAAAAGGAAACCCTGGCCATCTTCCGGAAAGATTTCGGTGTCAGCGCACCCCACATGGCCCTGGAAACAGTCCAGTAGGCCTCCGGCTCGCTCTTCCCGTGCCGCTGCAGCACCTCATACAGCGCAATGGTGGTCAGGATCTGTGCAATATGCGTATAGTTTCCCTTGTCGCACCATAGCTGCTCTTCCATCATCAGCTCCTGTATCCTGCGGCACACGTCCTGCCGCACGTCTTCCGGCAGCGTCGGAAACAGCTTCCGGTACCGGCTGGTCTTCACCAGGTTCTCCGGTGTGTATGCTTTCATAGTGAAAACACGCTCCTTACAGTGTGCTGATCCACATCGTGATCAGTGCCAGCAAAGCCGACGCAAACGGAAACACCGCGATACGGATCAGTTGTTCTTTCCGGTTGAACCCGAACTGATGATATCCCGCGCACCCCGCCGTTTCCGGATAGTAACGCTGGAAGAAATGGGATTTGGTCAGGAGCAGCCAGTCCAGGCAGATGATATCAAAAGCTTTCCACAGGTAGAGCATCAGCACATAGCGCAGGAAAAACTGCCAGAATCCGAATCCGTTCCGGATCCCGTCATATCCGCCGTATACAAACGCACCAATCATCAGCAGCAGGAAAAACACCGCCAGGATCCAGCCGGTCAGGTGTGCTCCCGGAAACCGTTCCGGATGTTCCTCTGCAGCCGCCTGGATGTCCTTCGGGGCGGTTTTGAACAGGATCGGGTTCTGGATCAGGGCCACTGCAGCATAGATCAGTCCGGTGAGGGATACCATCAGGGCAGCCGCAAGCAGTAAGGTCAGTTTCATTTTTTCTCCCTCCGCTCAGTTCTTTTCCATGCATCCGGCAATGGCGTCCAGCACCGGCTGCCGCCATTCCTTCTGGAACAGCCAGGCCTCATGCGCCATGTCAAAGCGCAGGAGATCCGGATTGCGGAAATGCTGCAGGTACCGCTTTTCGTATTTGGCTCCCATCTTCAGGGCGTAGATAACATGTACTGTCGTTCCGTCCACGTGAATGTCGTCCTCCAGCGGCGTCACATAGTCAGAGTAATACTCCCGGCCTACCGTCTTCGGATGCAGGGCAGCGATACTGTTTGCAAACTGATCCATAAAACCTTCCGTCTCGTCTGCATATCCCGCCCCGAAAGCCTTTGTCAGCAGTTTTTTCAGTCTTTCCCGGCTCTTTTCGTTTTTCCCCGCGTTTCCGATCATCCGGCCGATAACGGCAGTCATGATCCGCGCGACAAAGGGACTTCCCTGATCCAGATCGGAACTGCCAATGAAAGCATGGGCAATATGAATCTTTTTCCGCTGGACCAGCAGGCCCACAAAGCTGCCGCCCAAAGACGAACCGTAAGCGCCGTCCACCCGGCCGCCGTGCTTTTCCAGGATGTAATCTTCAATTTTCCCCGTCACGGTCAGCATATCGGTAAACGGCCTGCTGTTGTCTCCGTCAAAGCCGTCATAATTCACGCAGATCAGGTGATACTGTTTCTCCCATTCGTTCATCACCTTCTGGAAATTGATTTCCCATGTGCAGGCTGTTCCGGGCAGGAGCAGCATGGTTTTTCCCCGGGGATTACCCATCTCCGTAAACTTCATTTTCTTTCCCTCACTTGCCGCTCATTTCTTCCTGCATTCCGTGTACATCATGGCAATCCGGGCTTCCATAGCCTTGCTGAATTCCACTGTCCAGCCGTTATCCTGCAGGAACTTCAGGTATTCCTGCCCGGACCACTGATGTTCAAACCGGATTCCCGCAATCCGCAGGATCCCGGACCAGATGCGGCTGCCCAGGGTTCCCTTGTGTTCCACAAAGGTCGGGGCAATCAGCAGTCCGCCCGGCCGCAGCACCCGCTCAATTTCGTTCAGTGCCTTCACCGGATCCGGCACAATGTGCAGGGCGTTGGCAATCAGTACCGCGTCAAAGCTGTTGTCCGCATAGGGCAGGTTCATGGCATCCGCCACCTCAAAGGCCAGGTTGGCCGGGCACTCTCCTTTTTTCGCTTCGGCAATCATCCCGTCCGAATAATCCGTGGCAACCATCCGCTTTGCGGCCGGTGCCACATGCCTGGCCAGCAGCCCGGGGCCGGTGGCAATCTCCAGCACTTCCATATCTCTGATCTTTTGCGGAATGCGCTCATACATAAAGGTATAAATCTTCTGGTCCGCCTTCATCGCCTGCTTATAGATCGGCGCATACAGATCCCAGATCTTTTTCTTCACAGCACTTCACCTCAGTTCAGTTTCTTATATCCGCAGTCGCAGTACGGGCCGCCGGATGCCAGTGTATACTCCCGCACAAACCGGTCTGCACCGCCGGCTTCCGACATCGCGTAATCCAGCCTGCACATGGCGGGCACATATTCATAAAGGTCCAGTTCTTTCATCAGCCTGCAGATTCCGCATCGGCTGAACCTGGCTTCATAACCGGATCCGTCCGCATACGGAAGCAGTTCCATGTTCCAGGAATAGGGATTCCTGTCCGCGGCCCGCATCATCTCCGTCGCCCGCATGCTCGCATAGTCCTTCTCCGAAAACTTCCTTTTCCCGCTCTTCCGGCAGAACCACCGCACCGGGGAAATCATCATGGCCCGGTTATAGAACACGGTCATTTGTTCCACGTCAGGCCTGGGATGCATATGCAGGCAGAAGGAGGAGAACATGGCGCAGTTTACGATATTCATCCTGAATCTGTCGCCTTTTTCAAATTCCGGCAGGCGTCTGATAATCCGCCTGTAATCCGTCCGGGCTTTCGCCGTGATTTCCGCGGCTTCTTTCGGATCAAAGCCCAGCTCGCTTACCAGACGATTCCGGAAAGAGTTCCGGAGCAGCCACCACATGCCCGCCGGCATTCCCGCGTATCTCATTCCATTTTCCCCTCTTTTCAGCTGTTTGCATTGTGTTAGCTAACATTCCATACATCTTCTGGCGTAACCATATGCGCGTTTCTCTCCGGACTTTTCCATGTTGCTTGTTAGTCGTTTCTAACATCATGGGAGTATAGCATACTTTCCCGTAAAAAGAAAGGGATTTTGCCTGAAAAAAAGGATAATATCAGGAAACAAAAACTGCCGCCTGTCACATGACAGACGGCAGCCCTCCCATCTTTGGGCTGTAAACACACAATTCAGAACAAACCGGCCAGGGCAGCAATCCCTGCCACCAGCAGTCCTGCCAGGGGGCACATCACCAGCGTCCACACCAGTCCATGCTCCGGAATGGCAAGCGTCTTCATCCATTCCTTCCGCTCCCATCCTTTGCAGCCTTCCGCGCCTTTGATCATATGGGTGATCTTTGACGGCAGGATACAGTCCAGGATGATGAAGTCGGTAACGCTCACCAGGGTCATCTCCACATAGCCTGCCCAGAACAGCGGCCAGAAGCCGGTCATCCCCGCCAGGTGTGCGCTGATGCCCCAGAAGAGAACCAGCAGGATATACAGCGGATGCAGGATCCATTTCATGATCCGTACATCCTTCTTCTCCACATACGGCGCGGCCGCTTCCTTAATGTCTTTGGGGAACATCGTGCTGTAGGCCTGGGGAACCACCAGGAAACCCAGCAGCGCCACCCCGTTGAAAACCACAGCCATCGTGAGTCCGTCCAGGATAATCCGGGCCCAGTTCATAATCTTTCCTCCTGATCTGTTCGGTCAGATGCTCCATTCCGCACCGGCGGACTGCAGCCGGGTCATGCGCCGGAACAGGCCGTTTTCCTTCTTCAGCAGCTCCGCGGGGCTGCCTTCCTCAGCCACCTTGCCGTCAGCCAGTACCACAATCTTGTCAGCCGCTTCCACGGTGCGCATCCGGTGGGCAATCACCAGCACGGTTTTTCCTTCCAGCAGCCGGGACAGGGCTCCCTGCACCTTCGTTTCATTCTCAACGTCCAGGGAAGCGGTTGCCTCGTCCAGCAGCACAATCGGCGCATCCTTCAGCAGTGCCCGGGCAATGGAAATCCGCTGGCGTTCACCGCCTGAAAGCTTCGCGCCGTTCTCGCCGATGGGCGTGGCATATCCGTTGGGCAGTTTCTCCACAAACTCATCGCAGTTAGCAGCCTTTGCCGCCGCCAGCACTTCCTCGTCCGTCGCGCCGTACTTGCCCAGCCGGATGTTCTCCATCACGGTATCGTCAAACAGCACCACATCCTGGAACACCATGGAATAATCCGTCAGCAGCACTTCCGGATCAACTCCGGAAATATCCGTACCGCCGACCCGGATGCTTCCTCCGCCGATGTCCCACAGCCGGGCCGCCAGCCTGGCGCAGGTGCTTTTGCCGGATCCGGAAGGTCCGACCAGTGCCGTAACCTCGCCCTCCCTGGCAGTAAAGCTCACATCCCGGAGCACTTCCTCGTTGTCATACGCGAAGCTGACATTCCGGAATTCGATATCATGCCCTTTGGGCATGAACACTTCCGAACCTTCCGCCGTGGGGGTCTCATGGATCTCCCGCAGCCGGTTGGCGGAAACCTGGGAAACAAACATCTCCGCAATCAGGGCCAGCGCCTGGTCAAAAGGCGCATAAATCCGGGTAATTGCCAGCAGGAACATGAACAGCAGCATGAAGTCAATCTTTCCGGAAAGAATCATGCTCGTACCGGTCAGGATGGTTGTCGCCACGCCCAGGCGCATAATCACACTGGCAAGGTTGACAAAGATCCCGATCGTCAGTTCTCCCTTGATCATGATCTTTTCATTCCGGTCAATCTTTCCGTTCAGTTCCTCCAGGAAACGGTTTTCCTGGTTGGTTGCTCGGATCTCCCGGATGTTCTCCAGCGTTTCCTGGATACCGTCCGCCACACGTACAGACGCTTTCTTATGCTCTTCAGATTGTTTTTTATTTATTTTCCGGCTGCCGAAAAGCAGGGCGAAAGCCACCGGCACTCCCCACAGGCAGGCCAGTGCCATCCGCCAGTTATACGCAAACATTCCGATCGCGATAATCGCTGTGGAAATCCAGGATCCGTACAGGTAGCTCAGGCAGTGGGACCACACATGCTCCAGGCGGTTCACGTCTCCCATAATGGTTTCCGTCAGGTCCGCCAGGTCCCGCTTCCCGAAATAGCCCAGCGGCAGCCTGCGCAGGCGCTCCGCCAGCCCGATCCGGACAGCCTTCACTTCGCCGTACACCAGGCCGTAGGTGGACTTGTACTGCTGCAGGTGGGACAGGTAGGAAACGGCCAGGAAAACAACGGTTACCCCGATAAACAGCAGGGCGTTCGGCAGCGGTGCGCCTTTTGTCAGGGTATCCATAAAACCGGACATCATCTGGTAAAGGATGCCCATGCCGCAGATAACGACCAGGTTAACAATGACCGTCCACAGGGTGCCTTTCTGAATGTTCTTCACGCCGCCATCTGTCAGCGCGTATCTCCGCTGTACATTTTTCCAGAACATTTCACTTCGCCTCCCCTTCGCTTGAAATCCGCCAGCTGGCTGCCTGGTTGTAATCCGCCCACATCCGGGCATACAGGCCGCCGGCTTTGGCCAGTTCTTCATGGGTGCCGGATTCAACAGCCCGTCCGGCGTCCAGCACGATAATCCGGTCCGCATTCACTACCGTGGAAAGCCGGTGGGCAATCATGATGACAGTCCGACCCTTTGTCAGGGCGGCAAACGCCTTCTGGATCAGCACTTCGTTTTCCGGATCCGCAAAGGCGGTCGCTTCGTCCAGCACCACAATCGGCGCGTTTTTGAGGATTGCCCGGGCCAGGGCCACACGCTGCTGCTCGCCGCCGGAAAGATAAGTGCCTTCCGTGCCGATCTGCGTATCTGCCCCCAGCGGCAGCTTGGCAATGATATCGTCGCACTGGGCAGCGGAGAGGGCTGCCATCACTTCGTCCCGGGAGGCGTCAGGGCGGGCTGCCCGGACGTTTTCCAGGATGGACGCTTTGAACAGCCGGCTGTTCTGGAACACAAAAGCCACCTGGTCCATCAGCACATGGGGATCGATGTCGCGCACGTTCACGCCGCCCACCTCCACCCCGCCGGAGGTCACATCCCAGAAGCGGGGGATCAGGCTGGCCGCTGTTGTCTTGCCGCCGCCGGAGGGCCCGACCAGGGCCACAGTCTGCCCGGCTTCCACCCGGAAGGAGACGTGGTCCAGCGCCGGCAGGTCCGCGCCGTCATAAGTGAAACTGACGTCCTTGAATTCCACGCTGTTATCCTTCGGCTTCCGCGGGCTGGCGGGAACCGTCAGGATCGGGGCATCCATGATCTGCTTAATCCTTGCCAGCGCGTTGGTGGCCTGCATCATGCCGCTGGCCATGAACATGATCCTGGCCAGGGCCGTGGAAATAACGGCGGAAAACACCGCGTAGAAGGCAAAGTTGGTAATGAATCCGGCAAAGTTTCCGTCCCTCAGCGCAGCAGGGGCAATCAGCAGCGCGGCCGGCACCAGGAAGGCAAACGCGGCTTCCGTAAAGGTCAGGTTCACGGACTGGGGCTTGCTGCAGATATCGCATGTAAAGTGTTCCGATTTTATGCTGTAGTCCTCGATCGCCTTCCGGAACGCTTTGAAGGAGTAAACCGTCTGCTGGAAAATCTTCACCACCGGGATTCCGCGCACATATTCCGTACCGGCCTTGCTGATATGGTCCTGTGCTTTCTGGTATTCCGCGATAAGCTTCGCGTTCTTTCCGCCCATCATGACGGACAATGCCGCCAGGGAGATCACCGCCGCCAGCAGGCAGGCGGCACCCATGCGCCAGTCAAACACAAACATCAGCACCAGCATGGAAATGAACATGGCAATTGTGCCGACAATATCCGCCAGGTTGTGGGCCAGCAGGGTTTCTGTTTCCGCAGCCGCCCCGTCCAGGCGGTTCCGCAGCAGGCCGGAAGCGTTGGCGTCAAAGAATCCCAGCGGGGTTCTCATCAGATGCGCCATTCCCTGTTTCCGGATATTGGTGGCTGTGCGGAAAGCCGCCAGGTGCGTGCACATCAGTGCCGCAAAATACACAAGAATCCCGATAACAGCCGCGGCAAACGCCAGCCAGCCGTACCGGGCAATCCCGGCCGCCCGCGTCCATTCCGGCGCGACAGCAATCAGGTCCCGTATTGCCAGCCAGATGCACAGATAAGGCGCCATGCCCAGGACCATCGCCACTCCGGACAGTGACATGCCCACCCAGGTCAGTTTCCGGTAACCGCCCGCGTATTTCAGGAGCTCTGCCACATCATTCTGCTTTTTCCCCTGCTTTGAGCTCATTGTTCTTTCTCCTTCTTTATGAACATTTCTTACTTTTTCCCGATTAACAGTGCTGATCCGGACAGGCCCATCCAGCCAGCCTCGCTTTTTTTCATAAATTTGCCGTTTGTTGTACCGATCAGTTCCGCTTTTTTGTATCCCATATCCTTCAGTTTCTTCATAAAAGCCTGCATATCGCCGTATTTGGAAGCGGACATAATATCGTGGATAACAAAAGTTCCGCCCTTCTTCAGGGTCCGCAGGGTCTCCAGCAGGAGCGCCTGCCTGTCTCCGGGAATATTGTGGTAAACATAATTGCTGGTCACCGCATCAAAAGTCTCATCCGCAAAATTCAGGCAGGTTGCATCACCCTGCCGGAAACTGACGTTCTTCACACCCTCCGCCAGCGCATTGCGTTCGCACAGGATCCGGCTGAAGGAAGCGTACTCTTTTCCCCAGCGGTCGATTCCGATCACAGAAGCCTTCGGATTCCGCTTTGCCACCGCAATGGAAAGCGCTCCGCTGCCGCAGCCAACGTCCAGGCACGTACCGCCTTCCGGGACTTTAACATATGCTGCAGTGCCATCAATAATCTGCCGGGACATCCGGCGTTTTCCGTGATAGTCAAAGGCGCGGTACATCATTACCGCCCAGATGGACAGGCCCAGAAAAACCGCGGCCAGCACACCGAAAACAATCAGCATCACTGTCCGGACCGATCCCTCTGCCAGCAGAGCAATCGCTGCCAGGACAGCGCACAGCCCCAGGAAGGTCAGGCAGAAAGACATAACCAGTCCCTTGGGCATCCAGTTCTTATAATCAGGTTTCATACGTGACTCCTCCTGTCTTTATCCAAGCGCCACATCCAGCGCCATCATCACTGTAAATCCCAGGGAAAACATCAGTACCCCGATGTTTGAGTGTTCCCCGGAGGACATCTCCGGAATCAGCTCCTCCACCACCACGTAGATCATGGCGCCTGCCGCAAAGCTGAGCAGATACGGCATGGCCGGCACAATCAGGGAGGCGGCCAGGATGGTCAGCAACCCGCCGATCGGCTCCACAGCGCCGGACAGCACACCGTCCAGGAAGGCTTTTCCCCGGCTCTTTCCTTCCGCCCGCAGCGGCATGGAGATAATGGCGCCTTCCGGAAAATTCTGGATCGCGATACCCAGCGCCAGGGCCAGTGCGCTGCCCGCGGTAATCTCCGCGGATCCGGAAAGCAAGCCCGCATAAACAACACCCACCGCCATGCCTTCCGGAATATTGTGCAGCGTCACAGCCAGCACCATCATGCTGGTCCGGGCAAGCCGGGTTTTCGGCCCCTCCGCCTTTTCCGCAAACATGTGCAGGTGCGGAATCACCCGGTCCAGCAGCAGGAGGAACAGGATGCCGATCCAGAACCCGGCCGCTGCCGGAAGAAATGCCCATCTGCCCATTCCCTCAGACTGCTGCATTGCCGGGATCAGCAGGCTCCAGATTGACGCAGCAGTCATCACACCGCCGGCAAACCCGGTCAGCGCCCGCTGCACGCTCTGCCGCAGGTCCCGTTTCATGAAAAACACGCAGGCAGATCCTGCCGCGGTCCCCGCGAAGGGAATCAGCAAGCCCAGGACAGTCTCCGCTGTAATACCGTTCATCCGTTCTCCTCCTTTCCTGAAGAAAGCGGCACGATACGTGTGTACCGTGCCGCCGGTTATTGGTTCAGTCTGAATCAGGCGGCTCCCTCTTCCTGTCCTTCCGCCAGGTTTTCTTCGCAGTACAGCGTGATCACTTTATTGATCAGTTCAGCGTCCGCGTCCACCGGGAATCCGGCAGCCAGCCAGTAGGCGTAGGGGCCGTCCATGATTTTTGCCAGGTCGTCAGTGTTGCTGCCGTAGCGGAACTCCAGGTGATAGGTGGTAGCAGGTGTATCAGGCATCATGAAGAAATACTTGAATTCGCCGGCGTCCTCGTCCGCGGTTTCGAACAGGTACCCGTCCATCGCGCCGGACAGGGACAGCTTGCCGGCAAAGGCGTATTCATGGCTGAACACGGTCTTGCCGCTCTCGTCCGTGCCGCTGATGGCCAGGCCGTCAAAGGTGATCGTGCTCACACCGTTGATGAATCCGCAGGCAAACTGTGCACCGTTGGAGCCGTCTCCGTAAGCATCAGCAGCCTCCTGGCCGTAGATCGTGCCGGCGCAGAAGGTCTTCATCATCTCAGCCATTGCTTTTCCGTCTTCCTCGCCCAGGGCCTTCACGCAGGGTTCCTGCCAGATGGCGTCATATTCCGGAGCGGTAATCACGGGGAACAGGGGTTCATAGGTACCCTTGATGTTTTCCATCAGTTCCAGGGCTTCCGCGGAACCGTCCGCGGTTTCCGCAATGCCAAAGGCAGCGGTCATCATCAGCAGGCAGAGGGTCAGTACCAGGGAAATCACTTTTTTCATGGTCGTATTGTCCTTTCTTTTCTTATGCCAGGGTTTTGCCAAGTGCCTTGCAGGCTGCCACGGCAGTATCGTCCGGGGCTTCGTTCGCCATCACGCTGTCGGCTGCCAGGGCAATGCCCTTTTCCGCGCAGCGGGCTTCCCAGGAGCGCATCCATTCACCGTCGCCCCATCCGTAGGAACCGAAAAGCGCAGCCTTTTTGCCGCCCAGCGCAGGTTCAATGCTTTCCAGCATCGGCAGGAATTCGCTGTCTTCCAGCTCTTCCGCGCCCATGGCCGGGCAGCCCAGCGCCACAGCGTCATAGGCGGAAATGTCGCCCACATCGGCGCACGTCAGCAGGTCCGCTTCCGCGCCGCTTTCCCGGGCGCCCGCCGCAACCGCTTCAGCCATCGCCTGCGTGTTGCCGGTGCCGCTCCAATAGATCACCGCGATCTTGCTCATATGGTCTCCTTTCTTTCAGGCCTTTCAGCCTCACTGTATGAAAACCGCCGTGGCTGAATTGTCAGCCGTGACAGGCTCCATCCTTCCTGATTCCGCTGCAGGTATGCTTTTTTGCAGTGCCTGCACCGGGCAAATGTCCGCTCCGCCTGGGCCGTGTCGCTTTCATACACTTTCCACACACCGGAACATTTGCATTCCCCGTGCCGGATAAATCCGCGTACATCCACCGCCGGATAACCCAGGAACAGTCCGATCTCGTGGGGAAAAGTCTCCGACTCCCGCAGCCGCCGGATCAGCCAGGCAATATGGCCGGAAGTGCTCCCCGCCGGATAGCCGGCATCCTTCAGGATTGCTGCTGCCACCGGGTCCTGCAGGTCTTCCGCCAGCATGGCTGGGCGGTAGAGGTAAATCAGTGCCTTTCCGTCTTCATACCGCAGCGGCAGCGCGCATACACCCTTGGAAAGCAGGCTGCTGTTGATCGACCGCAGGCTGGCTGTCATCTCTTCCCTGCTTTCAAACGGACAGACAAACATACTGCCGGTTTTGATGGCGGCCAGAGTTGGTGCGCAACAGCGGATCACGATTTCGTCGGACATTGGTTTCTCCTTTATTAGTCTTGACTAACTTCTATGCCGAAAATTGGCTGCTCCCCGGTGTACCCAAAGAGCAGCTTAAGGAGGTTAGTCACGTCTAATAAAAGATAGCAGAAGGTTCCGCTTTTGTCAAGGATGTTTTTTATCCTTCTGCCAGGCAGAATGCTTTACCGGTCCCCCTCTTCTTTCGGGATAATGCGGCCGGCATCCATATGAAGCACCCGGTCCGCATAAGCTTCCGCGTCATCCTCATGGCTGACTACCAGCACCGCTTTCCCGGCGTTTGCCGCCTGCCGCAGCGTATTCAGCACCACTTCTGTGTTCTCGTTATCCAGGTCTCCGGTAGGTTCGTCAGCTAAAATGATATCCGGATCACCGGTCAGTGTGCGGGCAATAGCCATCCTGCGCAGTTCGCCGCCGGAAAGTTCCCGGGGCATTGAATCCCGCAGGTCCGGAATATCCAGCGCTTCCATCCAGCTTTCCGCCTCCGTTGTCCGGGGTGTTCCGCCATAGAGCATTCCCGGCAGAAGAATATTTTCGTAAACCGTCAGCGTATCCACGGCACTGCGGCCCTGGGGAACCACACCGATCCGTTTGTTGCGCAGTTCCGACAGCTTTCGGTCATCCAAGGCGTACAGGTCGGTATCATCCAGCCATACCTTACCCTCTGAGGGTGTCAGGAGTCCGGCCAGCATATGCAGCAGCGTGGTCTTGCCCGACCCGCTCCGGCCCTTCAGCACAGTCATTTCTCCGCCTCTGAGGGTCAGGGATACCGGCCGGACCGCTTCAAAAAAGTTTGCTTCTCCCCGTTTCCGGAAATACCGGCGGGAGATAGCGTCCGCTCTCAGTTCCATCTCAGGCGCCCTCCCTCAGCGTGCTGCCGGGATCCACCCGGCTCAGTTTCGCTGCCGTATGCAAACCGGCAGCACATCCGGCCGCCACGGTAATCGCAATTGCCAGCCCCGCGTAAGCCAGCACAGCGCCGGTTTCCGGAACCAGGTACGGCAGCTTCAGGCTGCTCTCAATCAGCGTGGTAAAGGGAAGCACCAGGGCCGCGCCAAGGATCGTTCCGCACAATGCGCCGGCCAGGCTGCACAGGGCAGTCTCCTTCAGGATCATTCCGGACAGCATATTCCGGCTCATGCCCACCAGCCGGTATACCGCCAGTTCCCTCCGCCGCTCGTTCACCATCATGGCAAAGGCAATGAACAGGATAACCAGTGCCAGGATCCATACCGCCGCAATCAGGAACGCTACCGTTTTCGATACGCCGGCCAGGCTGTCCGCCACTTCGGATATCATACCCGTTGTCCGGACGGCAGTTGCCTTCCGGATCTTTCCGTTCAGCCGGTTATTGACCAGGCCGATATCCGCGCCGGGCAGCACTTTGACGTAGACAGCGGAGACCACCTCCGTGTCGTTTCCGGAGTCAATTTTATGGCTTACACCTTTCTCCTCCGCTGCCTGCAGCAGTGTATGCATTGTGTTCATATTGCAGTAGACCGCGGTATCCAGGCCTGTACCTGTAGCTGCCAGCTTTGCCGCTACCAGGCATCTCCGGTCATAGATGCGGAAGGTTTCTCCCACATCCGTCCCGACCCGGCAGCCTACCACAATCTCCATATCGCCCAGCGGCCGGTTCAGGCTTTCCGCGATCCAGGGCTGCACCACAAAATCATCTTCCGGGTTGAAGCCGATCACCTGCACCTTCACGGAACAGCAGTCCGCCTTCATGGAGGAAAGGAAAATCTGGGCGGAAGCCTTCTCCACGCCCTCTGTCTCCCGCGCCTTCTCCAGCGCGGAAGCATCCATATAGAAAGTGCCGATCGTACCCTGCAGCAGCATGTTCTTCATGCTGGATTTGGATTCCGCCTCAGCCGGCACCACAATGATATCAGCTCCCAGGCGGTTTTCCATGCTGGAAAGCCCCCGCCGGAGCGATGTGACCACCAGTGTGCCGCCAAAAACCGACAGTGCGAGAAATGCGGTCAGCAGCACCAGGGCCGTGGTTCTTCCCGGCTTTCCTGCCAGGTTCCGGATCACCGGAGAAAAGCGTTTCATTTTCCGGCACTCCTGTTCTTTTTTCCTGCTGTCATAATTCCGGCCACGGAAACAATCAGGGTCGCCGCAAACAGGATAATCATTGAGGGCTGCATCACCGCCCGGCAGTGCATCGTATCCATTTTGCAGAGGGGGTACAGGGTTCCGGGCAGCAGGATTCCGATGACGGAAGCAATTGCCGCCGCGGCAAACAGGCCGATACGGATTCCCCGTGCCTGCAGGATCAGGATCAGCAATGCCAGTACCGCCAGCACGCATCCGTCAGCCAGGATTGCCTTGCCGGCCTTTGCGCAGGGGCCTGTGCTGCCGTCTTCATGGACGCAGGGTCCCAGGATGGTAACGGATCCCACGGCAATCACCGCCGCCAGGATCAGCAGGACAATGCCTGCAATACGCTTCTTCATTGTTTTCCGCCTCTTATTCAGCATTCAGCCTTGCCAGCCATTCTGCCTGCTGCGCCTCGAAATTCTCATTGATAACTTCCCGTGCCACCTTGCCGTGTTCCAGCACAATGGTGCGCTGGGCGGCATCCGCCACTTCCGGGTCATGGGTGACCACAATCAGGGTCGTTCCTTCCGCGTGCAGCCGGGCAAACAGGTCCAGCACAATGTTCTCATTGGCCTCATCCAGGTTGCCGGTAGGCTCATCCGCCAGGATCAGTTCCGGATGGTTGATCAGTGCCCGGGCCACGCAGACCCGCTGCTGCTCACCGCCGGACAGCTGGCTGGGCAGGTGGTGGGAACGCTCACGCAGGCCTACACGCCCCAACGCTTCCAGTGCTTCCTCCTCATCCGGCATGGAATGGTAATACTGGCTGACCATGACGTTCTCCACAGCCGTCAGGTAGTTCACCATATGGAATTGCTGAAAAATCAGGCCGATCTTGTCCCGCCGGATTTCCGTCAGCTTTTTGCTGCTCTCCCGGGCAATATCCACGCCGTCCAGCAGTACTTCGCCCAGTGTCGGCTTGTCCATGCACCCGATGATGTTCATCATCGTGCTCTTTCCGGAACCGGAGGGGCCCATAATGGCGACCCATTCACCCTTGTCCACGTGAATGCTCACATTGTCCAGGGCCTTCAGGTCTCCGTAGATCTTCGATACGTTTTTCAATTCTAAAAGGCTCATACCCACACCCCTTTGATCAATTCAGGATTCACAATTATATTTACTCAACCAGCCTGTTCATAAACCGATCCGGTCTTACAAACTATAATTGTTAATTGTTCATTGTTAAAAGACGAATTTTATTCGTCTTTTAACACAATCGCCGGATCAATGGCCACCGCACGTTTGATCGGCTGCAGGCAGCTCAGTGCCGCCACAGCCATGGATACGATGATTGCCGCAGGCAGCAGCAGCGGCTGGAAAGTAATCGAGGAACCAAACACGTTCACGCTGACCACCTGGGCAAACACAAAGCCCAGTAAGCCGCCCAGCAGGCCGCCCAGCAGGCCCAGGAACATGCCTTCACCCAGGAACTCTGCCCGGATGCTTCCGTCAGAAGCACCCAGTGCCTTCCGCAGGCCGATCTCCCGGCGCCGCTCCGAAACAACCGCCATCATCGTGGTGGAAACGCAGATCATCGTCAGCACCAGTACAACCGCCGTTACCAGGAATACCAGGCTCTGCAGTTTTCCCAGCACCGCGGTTTCCGAACGGGTTACCCGCTTCACCAGCCGGGCCCTGACGCCTTCCTGTCCGCCGGTAATCTCTTCCGCGTAAGCATCCAGCTCTTCTGCCGAGGCGCTTACGCTCAGTTCCGCCACATCCACTTTGTCCTCGCCCGTCAGGTTTGCCATATCCTCCAGGCTCATAAACACATAGGCTTCTTCCTCGCCGCCTGTGGTCAGGATTCCGGATACCGTGCATTTCACCGTCCGCGCCGTAACGCTGTCGTCCGCGTTCCGGGCTGTATTCAGGGCTTCCACAACAGCTGTGGAGGTTACTGTGGCTCCGCTGAGGGCATCCACATCCGTGCCCAGGGCAAGGGGCAGTTCCTTGCCGATGAACTGGGCGCTGAACGCTTCATCCGTCTGGGCCATTCCGCCAATTTCCGGCGTCTGTGTGCCTGCGTCCACAGTCAGGGAGGCAATCTTTGCTTCCCCGTCCAGTTTGACAGTCACATATACCTTGCCGCCGCTCCACCCTTCCGCGCTGCCGGTCAGTACCGCGCCGGGCTTCCGGTCCTCCGAGGGATCGCCTGTCCGTTCGGCCGCGGAAGGCTGCCAGGTCAGTTCCATGCCCGACCCGGTCCGCACGCCGATGGTTTCTGCGATTTCCCTGCCAACCAGCACTTCCCGGGGATTCTCCGGATACCGGCCGTCCACACTGAAATAAGGGCTTGTTTTGGTAATCTGGCTGAAATCCGTACCCGCGGCTGTAAAAGACTGCTGCCGGCTGGTCATGTCCACCCGCACATAGCGGTAAGGTGCCGCACCGACCAGCTGGTCCGCCTTGATACGTTCCAGCGCTCCGCTTACCTGCTCCGCGGTCATGCTCTGTCCTTCATCCCCCAGCAGCAGCATGTTTGCGCCGAAGGAACGGAACTGTGCTCCCATCTGCCGGGGCACATCCACATAGATCGTCACAAGGCCCGCCAGGATGGTCGCCCCGATTCCGATGGACAGCAGTGCGATCAGCATCCGGCTCCGCCGCCGCAGCAGCGAGGCTGTGATCATTCTCAGAAACATTCTTCTCTTCGTCATCGTCAATGGCTCCCGTGTAAAACTTCTGCCGGTCTCAGCCGCAGCACCGTCCGGATGGCGGGCAGGCTGCCGGCCAGTGTCACCAGGGCCACCAGGCCCGCTACAATGGGCACTACCGCCGGTTTCATCTCAACAGCCGCTCCGAACACACTCCGGCCGATCAGCTGGGCAAAGCCAAATCCCATAAAGTATCCTGCCGCACCGCCGATCAGCGCCGTCACCAGGATCTCTGTCATAATCACGCCGGTAATGGAATGGTCCCGGGCGCCGATCGCCTTCAGCAGGCCGATCTCCTTCGCCCGCTCCATCACGCTGGCCGTCACCAGGTTGCTGATGCCCAAGGCGGAACCGATCAGGCTCAGCGCCGTGATCAGGATCATCAGCAGCTGGGTTTTCTCCAGGATTGCACCTTCACCTTCCGCCACCTTCCGGACCGCGGCAGCTACCGATCCGGGAATCGCCTCCTGGATCTGGTAGCAAATGGCGCTCACATACGCCGTGCAGTACCAGGTTTCATAATCCCGGCTGGACAGGGCTGCCGGATTCCGGGCTGCCCGCCGTGCCAGTTCGTTGTCCGGCGTGGTAATGGCGGATACCTCCACCGAGGCCACCTTGCCTTCCCGGCCGGTCAGTTCCTGGACCAGGGCCAGCGTACCGAACATCTGCTCATCCTCATCGCCGCCCGCGTCATAGATCCCGGCAACGGTTACCGTCTTTTCGCCCCTGGCGCCCTGCAGCACCACCGTATCACCGGCTTTCCATCCCTGGGCCTGGGCCAGTGTGGTTCCGGTCATGATTTCCGCGTCGGCGTTTTCATCCTTCTCGTCCAGCCAGCGGCCTTCCGTCACGTCCCACCAGGAACGCATGCCGACCACACCCGCGTCCAGTTCTTCTCCCGTCGGCAGGGACAGATGATGGTTGAACCAGCTTCCGTTCAGCTTTGCGGCGCTGCCGTCGGGCAGCACTGCCTGGGTATCCAGGAACGGCGCAAAGTCCACAATGTTGAACGCCCAGAAGATGGTCTTGATCTTTCCCAGATCATCTTCCCTCAGCCAGGCGGTGTTCAGTTCCTCCCCGCCTTCCCCCACGTCATAGATATCCGACAGCAGGGAAGAATCCTTCGGCTTCACCACAATGTTGGCGCCGTAGTTTTTCAGCTCCTGGTTGACCTTGTCCCCCACGTCCATCATCACGTTCAGCATGCCCGTCGCCAGGCTGGCCCCCAGGGCAATCGTGAACGCGATCAGCAGCATTTTCCCTTTCTGGTGGAACAACACGCCGCGGATCATACGAAACAGCATTTCTTTTCCTCCCATTCCGAATTAATCACTGTGAATTCGGAATCAACCATTAATTGTTCATTATTAATTGTTAATTGTTAATTATTCAGATTATTCCCCTCCGGGAATTATCTGAACTCCTTCTCCCCTGCCAGCAGATCCTCCAGCCGGAAGACCAGGTTTCCGCCGCTTACCTCATAGGCCAGCGGAATCGGGTTGCACCCGCCCTTGAAACCGATGGTATTGATGTTCATGACAACGTCACACCGCTTGCAGACCACCTGGCTGCCCCGCTCATAGTAGCCCGCGCTGCCGCAGACCTCACAGGCGTCAAAGCCTACGCCGTAGGAAGCGGAATTGGGTTTCTTCACCACAATCCATCGGATCGTCACATTCCGCTCCGTTGTGTACTCAAAGCGGTGCAGATGGCCGTCGTTCACCAGCTCTGTTGAAACCAGGATCGTATCCCCGTCCACGATATAAATTTCCGGAGCAGAGAGCACAACTTCCCGGGTGTCATAAGTCTTCACCACGGTCAGTGTCAGCACGAACAGCAGGAGCATCACCAGCGCGGCAGCCGCCAGCCGGCGCCGGCGCCGGTTCCCTGCCCGCAGCTTTCTCAGCTGCGCCGCGTGCTCATAAGGTTCTGTCACCCGGATGTTCTCCAGCAGGAACAGCACAGCCAGCAGCGCTGCCAGTATTGCGGCAAACCAGATGAAAATCATCGCGTTCGTCGCTGTCCACATAGTGAAGGAGCCGATCCAGCCGTATTGGGCTTCAGTATATTTCACAGGCCAGCCCAGCCACTTCGCCCGGCTGATCCACGGAACGAAAAACCGTCCCAGGCAGTAAACAGCGTAAACAAACACGGCTGCCCGGAGAATCCGCCGCGGAACAGCAGCCTTCCGGATATGTACAGCGCATCCGTGCAGGATACGCGAATAGACAAACAGAAGCAGAAGCGCCAGCGCCCAGCCGCCCAGCCGCTCCATGTAGTAACCTGAGAAGAATCCGTTTCCCATGGTGTTGAAGCTGAACGGATACAGCAGCACCGTGGGCAGCCGGAAAAAGATCATTCCTGCGGAAACCGCGGCACCGCATATGATCAGACAGGTCCCGCCGGCTCCGGGCTTTTCCCTGGTCTTCCGGCCGAAAATCAGGGACAGCAATAAAAATGCCACTATGAAAGCCATCAGATAAGCGTAGGTCCAATGGTTCCAGTGACTGGATATGATTTTGTTGGTTGTCTGTTTCACCGCAGCCAGCGCTGTTCCGGCCAGGATTCCGGCCAGCAGCCCCGCTGTGTGTCCCCTGCGTCCCGTCCGGCCGTACAGCCTTCCCAGGAACGCGTGCATCAATGTCACCGTTGTAACCGTGTAGAACAGGTCCTGTATGACACTCCAGAGATAATACAGCAAGTTTCTTTCCCCCAGACGCCGAAGTTACCGGCACGGAATCCCCCGCGGATCCCGTGCCGGCCGTCGCAAAATCCTCAGTTCAGTGTGGAATTACCACTGCTTGACAAACTTCCAGCCGGTCCAGGTCGCTTCCAGGGGCTCGGTCCAGAAACCGTCCTTGGCGTCAACACCGGTCTCGGAGTCAACATGCAGCAGGTAGCCGTTCTCGGCCGGGCTCTTGATGTACAGGGTGATGCTGTACTCGCCGTCAGCCAGCTTGATGTTGTTGCCGTAGTGGGGGCCGTCGGAGGCCGCCATGGGCATCATGGA
>JAEEGL014549394.1_pt1 | contig 28930 bp, 24 predicted proteins | sample 9134231 | NCBI WGS metagenome assembly JAEEGL01 (sample SAMN16246548, study PRJNA631951) | gut metagenome | biome: gut microbiome; feature: rumen; material: fiber-attached | host: Bos | place: Iran: Karaj | collected 2018-10 | reverse complement strand
TGCCTTTCACCTCTTCGGCCTCGGCACGGTGGACATAGTTGGTGCGGATGATGTGCTTGGTTTTCTCCAAGCCTTCCTCGATGGCCTCTGGGTCATCGGTGGCGCAATACTGGCCAAGGAGGTATTCGAGGACATAGGTAGGTACAGGAAGGTTGCCCTTGACTTGGAAGGCCAGGTCTTTACGGACGACCTTGCCGATGAATTGGTCTAATATCTTGTGTTGTAAGTCCATAGTTAGAAGTCGCGTTCGATTAAGGTGTTGTTGGTTACGGTTTCACGGATGAGGGGATTCATGGGGTCTTCGGGTTTGTAAACACGAAGCTCCAAGATGTTGGATTGGGCTTGCTCGGTGAGGATGAGATCAACCTCAAACATGCGCTCTGGCAGTTCACCTGTTGCATTGAGGGTGATGGGACGCTCAGCTGAAACAAGCTCGTTGTTGCAATAGAGAGCGCAAAGGACATCCATTTTCTTGTGCTTCATAGAGACTGGTTCCAGCTGTACAAGTGTAATCTTCAGCTGACCCGATACCATTGAGAGTTTGCGGTTCAAGAGGGCAACTGAGACTTCTTGACGCTCATCGGTACGCTGCTGGGAGCAATGAAGCACAGGGATGACCAGCTCTTGAAGCGAGGCTCCACCGTGGGTGAAGCCATAGCCGCCTCCTTGGGTGTAGAAACGATTGGTGCCTTTGGGCACAGCAACAAAGACAGGCTTATCAAGGTTTGATTCCATGCCAGACACTTCAGACAACTTGAATTTGGCAATATGCTCACGCTCGGCGTTGTCGGTGGTGAGGTAATAGCGGTTTTTCTGGTCGATGGTGCTTTCAGGTATATTCAATTTGTCCTTGTCGGCAAAATCGATGTCGTTGTATAGGAAACCGTGGTCGGCGGTCAGATAGACATCGGTGATGTTGTAGGATGACAGAATGGAATAAATCTCATCGACGAGATTGGAAACAGCATTGTTGATGATGTTGAGAATCTGGGTGCGGGTGCTGGCTTTGTGGCCGCTTTCGTCGATGTCGTCGTAGAAGACGATGACGAGTTGGTTCTTATACATTTCACGCTTCTCGTCGCTGTTTTTCTTATCGAAATTGGCGAAGCTATAACAAACGGCGTTATCGTTGTAGCGTCTAACCTGCTCCGTGCGGTCGTCGGTGGTATTCATGTAGTGGCCATCAACGAGCATGGATGAATCAACTTGCAGTTCCAAGGCCTTATGAGGTAGTAAAGCAGGTTTGCAATACTTGGTTTCGGTGGGCAGCATGGCGATGGCATAGTCAAGCTCAGCCACATGGCGGCGGCGCTTGGCTATCTCACCCATGATTTCGGCGGCAATCTCGTAACGCAGTGCATCACAAATAATGAGAGCCATCTTCTCGGAGTGTGGAGCGCAGAAATCAGCATAGAAGTTCTGCTGCAGGTGCATGTCTTTGAGGTCGACCAATCCATTTCCTTTCTCGACCAGGCATTTCATCCATTCAAGATTGAGCTTGTTGGTGAATTGTGCGTAGTCGGCATCAAGGCGACGCTTTACCACCATCATATCATCGTAGATTGGGACGGTCTTGGAAATGCTATCGAAGCTGTTTAAGGCTTTGCGGTAATAGGTATCGACCCAATAGAGGTCTTCGGCATAACGCTGGATGTAGTCTTCGGGATAGTTGAACTTTAACGAAGGATATTCAGCGGTCTTCTTATAGAGGTTGGCCACATTCGCCACAAAAATGATGGCGGGTTGGGTTTCGGGGTTGTTGTCTTGCTTCAGGCGAAGCTGGTGCAGACGCTCAACAAGCCTGTCGTTATCGGTGTAGAGATGGTTGGCGACCAACTGCTGGAGGATTGGCCAACACATGGTTTCAGGCATATAATAGTAATCGGCTTCGGTACCATAACATTCGATGATGCTTTGCTCCTTGATTTTGCCTGAAAGGGAAAGCAAGGCCGACTCAAAAGGTTTGGCTATGGCCTTATCGCTGAAAGCGAGGGCCATGATGCGGTTGATTTGATTGAGTTGGAAAGCATTGTCGATTTTGTAGGCGCAATAAGTGTCGTGCTTCTCGTCGGCGATAATCTTTTGAATGATGGCATTGTATTTCATCGACTCGGCCACCGGAGCAAAGCGACGGTCGGGCTGGTTTTCGAGATAGCCGACATTGAAGATGTCCTTCAGCTTTTGCTGGAGGTAGCGGGCAACATCTGGTTTGGCGACGAGGCGACGATAAAAGGCATCGCGTTTGGCATCGTCGGTTTGCACATCAAGAAGTATGAGACGGATGATGAGGGAATCCCAATCCAGCATCTTATCGAGGCCAAGATAGCCTGACAGAAGGCCACGGTAGCCCAGATCATCGTTGAAGTGACTGCCGAAACAATCTTTGAAGATTGACTGGAACTTTTTGAGCTGCATTTCGCCGACATGGTGTTGGATGAAGGTGGAGAACTGGCCGCTGATGTTGTATTGCTGCATGAAGGCCTCATAATCATCATCACGATAGTCGGTGTTGGTGGCGAGGATGTCCATAAGGGGGAACTGCATCATTTGAGCCTGAGTTGAAGGGCGCAGCCCTTCGAAGGCGAGGATGATGCGCTCATCCTTCCAATCGTTGAGGATTTTATATTTGGTGTTGAACCAAGCCCCGTTGAACTTCTCGTAGCGGTAGCCAGGCTTCCACTCGTAGCTATCGAGTTCGTCGGCCTTGGTTTCGAGGCTAAAGACGAACAGGACGTGGAGATTGGGGTTTAGGTCAAAGTATTTGTAGATTTTATCTTGCATGGGAGAATTGTTACTTAGACATCAATTCATTGCATAAAGAGTTTAAATTCACATCGATTCCATCTAGGTCTGTTAATAAGTTTTCGGCATAATAATCGAGACCTTTAAATAATGAATCTATATGATTCAATGCAGAATCAATTGTTTCCTTTATACTAGTTTGTTTATCTATTGGTATTTTTTTATTAAACTTATTAAAATCACGTAATTCATTTTCAAGACTTGAAAGCAAATCATTGTTTTTTCCACCTGTGTTCCAATTCTGCTGTCTTATGGTTTTTGACAATTGCAAATACAGTTTATGTAACTGATCTTTATACGAGACCAATTCATAGCTATTCAGTTTTTCTTGTAGTTCGTCTTTTATCTTTTTTGTGCTCTTAGCCCATGACCAAGTTAATATGGTACAGATAATAGATATTACCGTTACGATTATATCTATTTTAGTTATAGTTGTGGCCGCACTAATACAATTTAAACAAAACATAGATATCATAGATTCAAATAATTAAACATTTGTTTTCTCATGCTCAGAAACAGAAATAGTGGTATCTTGTTGAGGAACTACAATTACGTGTACTCCACCCTCACTTTCCGCTTTCATTAGCGTATAGGGCTTTGTAAAGTTCAAAATACGATTGCCAAAACCGTATATTTTATAAAAATAGGCAATAAGGTCTGTGTCGTGCTCATAATGTAGAATTGTTTCTTCAATTACTTCCTCGTCCCAACCTTTTTCTTCAAGCCATTGCTCCAAATCACTTGAGGAAAGTTTGTCTCTTTCATTATTCGAAAATAATGCTATCACAAAATCAAACCAACAATTAAGATCATTTTGGTGAGAAAACGGTGCATTTGGAGCTCCTGGACATGTAGCCCAATTATTTAATTTTTTGTATGACTTAGGTATCACTGTTTCCATTGAATACTCTGCTTCAGGGAAATCAACAACCTTATCACCAATAATCTCATCAATCACTTCTTTTTTAAAGTACTCCATTATGGTGTTGTACTCGTTTTTATCAATACGAAACACCGACCTTTTGTTAGGAATAATATTGATTACTTTTACATTTGAGCCGCTTGCAATTACAATAATTACAGCTTCAGTAGTATATGCATGTGTAGATATGATTCGAACAGTTTTATCTTTAAGCAATCTATCATTATCTTTTTCATATACAAATGGCGGCTGGTTACATGCTGAAGCAATTGTTTGCAACATTTCCAATGCTGAGTTTTCATTTTCGCAATGAATCGTTATGTTTCTAAATCGTTGCATGTCTTCTATATTTTTGTGTTATTATTTAAGTTTAGCGAGTACAGGGCCGAATTTGGCGTAGTTGACCACAACGCCGTCGTCGAGGTTGATGGCGATGTTTTGGTTGGCCACTGGGTGCAGCAGGTCGTGGTACTCGCGGCACTCCTGAAGGTCTTTCTCCAACTTTTGGAGGGTGCGGGCTTGTGCAGAGGTCAGTTTAAGAATACTGGCATTCAAATCGTTGATGCGGTTGGTGAGCCGTTCGATGTATGGCAACAGGTATTTGCTGCGGATGCGCTCAACGGTGAAGGGTGTCATGCGGTGCATATAGACCAACACTTGGAACGCGCCTTTATTCGATGAGAAGAGCCAATATATTGGGCGGTTTTGATAACGCTTTTTGTGGTCGGCATAGAAGTCTTTGGCGAAATAGGATTCAAGATCCTTGCCAAGGGTTTTTTCGAGATAGGACAAATTGGCGGCATGGTTTTCCTCACCAAAGACGAGCTTAACAAACTCAGACATGCGGGTTGCAGCGCAATCTGGGAAACCGCTATCGATGGGCATAAGGGGAATGATTCCGTCGTCGTCGATTGCAAAAGACTCGGGACTACGGGACGCGGGACACGAGACCTCGTAAGGAGCAAGCTCTTCGACGGTGGGATTGGGATGGGCGATGTGGAGACCGGGACGGTCTAAGCGATAGCGACCCATGTAACAGCCGATGGCGTAACTGATAAGTTGCTTCATCAGTGCATCATCGTGCCAAACTATTTTTTGTTCTTTTGTATCCATATTGTTGTTTGTTATCTAACTAAATCCAACTAAATCCAACTAAATCGAGCCAAAATCGAGCCAAAATCGAGCCAAAATCGAGCCAAAATCGAGCCAAAATCCGGCCAAAATCGAGCCAATCATCTTTTTGTCGCTTTCCATTTCAGGCCGTCAAGATAAATAACGCCACGTTCCTTAAGGTACTGGAGCAAATAGCGTAGGGTTCTCTTCTTCGCTTCAACTGATTTTGTTGAAGGCAAGGTGTCTTTCATGTACTCATATATGTCATTCAACAAAATGCCCGACTCCCCCGCATTCTCTATTATTTGTTGAAGCATATTTATAAGTTTGGCTCTGTCAAGTCCCTTTTGTTTCGTATATTCTGGCAATTGGTGAGTCTTTTGGGCAACCGATTGCGATATGATGTAATTAGGCTTATGTCCTTCAATAAGTCTCTTTCTTTTCAATATTCGCAAAGCTTCATCTGTGACGGGCCTCCCCTTTTGAATGGCATCCAACCAGATACACTCCTTCAGTGACAAAGAACCGTCTCTTTTAAGCAACTCGACATATTTTTCATCAATTAATCTTCCGTAAATCTTGACGTTCACTTCTGGAACATTTTCATTGATTTCATAGTCGGGCATGGGGAAATGACGTTCCTTTTGCTTGTAAAAAATGGTTTGTATCCCACTACTAACCGTATCAATCATATTGAAACTAACCATCCCCTTGCACAAACATTCATTTCGATAGAATTTTTGTTGTTTCAAGGTGTCAAGCGCATTTTCCAAAGTGCCGGGATAGAAAGTGCCCGCATTCGAGTAATACAAAAAATCGGGTGCTTCAATGAAATTAATGCGTTGACAAAGTGTATAATCCTGATGCGCTATGGCATTGTGCAAGACCTCTCTGATAACGAAATCATCATATTGCATCAACTTTTCAGGGAATAGTGTTCCACCTGGCATTTCTCGCATAGTGAGATTCCTGATTTTTGCCAGCACTTCATCAACTGTCAAAATGAAAGGTATTGTAAAATGCTTGTAGTCGATTTTACGCCCATCTTCATTAATCAATGTCCATGTGATTTGCGGGACAGCGGGAGCAAGTTTATATGAAGAAGTTGTCTTACCCAACAACAGCAATGCTCCTCGTGTCAATTTTCCATTGTTCAGAATGCCACTATGCCTAAGGAACTCTTCGGTTGTCCATGCGTCAACCATTTCTGGTGGTGTCTTGTCGTATACCTTCTTAAACATGATACGAGCTTTTGCAAGCGCCAATTCATCCAAATCTTCTTTGATAATGGCGTCTTCAACTACATGAGCCGACCAATCATCAACAGGACGTTGATACCGTATCGCATCATATTTATCTTGTGACAGTGGTTCCAAGCTCTCCCCACTTCTGCCATAGGCGATGCCTTTCCATTTGGTCACTATGTTTCGAGGTGCGGCTGGAATCTTAAACATCAATATTCTCTTACCTTCAACTTCAATAGGGATAATTTCACGAAATGTCAATCCGCCAGTGGTATTTGCGGCAATTTCGTGCTTTAACAGTTGCCGTTTTGAGTCTTCCAACAAGAATTGGGTGCCAACCGCTTGTCTCTCATTATTAACACCTAGCAAAATCCATGCATATTCAATTTCGCGCAAGTTCGCTTCATTGCTCAATGCCGACAGATACTTGCCAAGTTTATTGGTATCGTATTGCTTTTCGGCTGTCTTGTACTCTATTACCTCATTCTCGGCATGAGCTATGAGCCGTTGATATGTGTTTTTATAATCTTCCATTTTCAATATAACGATTTTCCTATTAGCATATTCTATCAAACATGGTCATCCAACTGTTTCAATCCAGGAAACTCTTCATTAGCTGATTTGTCTGAGAACAAGATTTGCCATTTTGTGCTTTGTGCATCAAAATCAATCCTCACTTTCTTGCGTTTCTTCTTGACATCTACTATCTTACATTCATTGAGTAACGTGTGTGTAAAAGGAATATCGAAAGTTCTTCCATTCAAACTAAGAGACTTTCCGCCAGTTTCTGTCGTAACCACTGAAATTACATTATCTTTCTTTGCTTGTTCAGACAGGAAAGAGCCTTCGTTTACTTCGACAGAAAATTGTGAACATGAGGCTTTTACTGTAACCGTCTGATGAGTAAGATAAGCCACAATCCATCTCGACAGTTTATATCGTTCCTCATTATAACATTTATATTCAGTAAAACTTTTGCCTGTCAACAATTCTATTTGCTTTATGTTTTGATAATAATGCCTGAATCTACCGTACTTGTTTTCTTTTTTAGGGAATTGCACTTCATTTGTGTTAAGCAAAGGGTACGAATCTATGCTGATGATGATTTCGCAATCATTAAAGAAAGCGTCAATAAACTCAATCCATTTCAATGCCTCGGAGTTATCAGTATATGTGTCTTTGAAACTGAAAGAAAGGTTGTATGTAATAAGTGCTCCTTCATCTGTAACTTCTTTTATTTCAGCGGTTAACTCAACAGTATAAATATTACAGTCAAACTTATAGGCGACTTTTCTGTTGTTAACACGATAAGTTTTGGCACTAATCTTTTCAATGAAGCCTTTGGCTGGAATACGAATGGTCAAAACCAAATCATTCACAACGGGACCAACAAGAACTCGTTCTATTTCATTCTGAACAACAACACCATTGACGGAATATGAGCAATTAAGCAAATCTTTCTCTTCTATTTTGATAAGACGCAAATTGGGGAAAGGGGAATCTTCTACTAATTCTCCATACTTTTCAAAATCAAGTTCTTTCATCAAATCTTTTAATTCAGACTTCACTGTCATCTGAATTGTATGCTTTAGTGATTGCCCAGGTAAAGCTTTTATATTAGAGATGTCGTTATCTTTTTTCTGATTAATAACAATGTCAGGATTGAAGCCGTGAAGTTGGCAATATCTGGCAAATGTTTCGGCACTCACTTTGTGATGACGGAAGTCCATACCTATATTTTCATCCAATGCTTTCTTCAACTCCGCGAAGAAATCAGAAGCAAAAGCGTCGTAATAATGCACCTTCATCTTTTTTAATCTCCCTTGGTTCATAGGGCTAATTTTAGGAGCAATTAAAAACATGTCCTTTTGATTCTTATTAACCGTTTGCGAGATGTTACTTATGATGTCAAGGATGTTGTCATCAGTAAGACTATAACCGATGAACAGAATATGCTTGGTCAGGAATTCGTTCTTTACAATGTCCCACATCTGCGGATTGGGTCTTTGCTTATAAAAGTTATCGTAATCCGATGATGTTATTACTACAAAATCCTGATTTGTGAAATCGCCATGTATCTTGAACACCTTTACTGGTTTTTTGTCATCAAGATAAGCACAGTCAGCATCTTTTCTAATTACTTGACAAATATCGCCGGTATAGGAATCTTCCAGTAAAGTGTCGTAATTGGTCGTGAAAATGTTATGGAAGTGTGGTATCTTTGCCAATGCCTGATGGTCATCCATTTTGGCTGGCGTAAATTGGAACTGCTTTTGCAGGAGTTCAATCAAACTATTTCTGCTGCCACAGCAAACTTCTTCTACAAAGAAATCCGAGATTTCTGCCAAAGAATCATTTTTATGGTCCGAACGCTGTTGGTCATTATCGAATTGCGTCAATATAGCCTCACGCAGCATAGCTACAGAAGGCGCGTGTGCCTCAATTGAGAACCCCGCACCAATGAAAAGTGAAACCTTTTCTTCTCTAACCAACTTGATAACTCTTTCAAACATTTGTCTTTAATTACTTTGGTTGATTCTAACCGAATTTATTTGTTTATTCATTCACAATACTTATCTCCCCCTGCTGCAAGATGGTGACTTCATCATAAGGCACCTCGGGCGTAAGCTCCTCTTGCAGGCCGTAAATCTCGATGAATTGACGGTTAAGTTCTTCTTCGTTATCGTGGAGCTGATTGAATTTCTCTTCCCATTCTTCTTTATAAGCTGAAACAGCTGCCTGCAAGTCTTTTGCTTTGCCTTCCTTGAAAACGCGCACCAACTCGTTTTCTTGGAAATCCCATGAAGTTTCATGAGCGTCCCAATCTTGCTTGCTGATGGAGATGCAGTTTTTTACAAGATTGATTACTTCGTTTTTCGAATCTTCTATGTATGGTACCGCTCTAATATCATCAACATTAATATTTAATGTGGGAGATAGAGCGGATAAATAGGCATAAAACAGATTACTATTCATTAAACCCAAACCATAAAGCATTGTCTCTTCATCTGCAAATGCGCAATGAGCACCTGAACCAAAGATAGCTCCTTCTGGAGACCATCGTAATGACAGCTTGCCACTTGTTAATGCACTCCATGTAAGGCTTGGCTTAAAATAGAATTGGGTATTTTGAATTGTTCTTGACGAACATCTATAAAGCTGGATTGCAAAATCTTTGATTTCTTGGCCATCGTTTTCGTAATTGATAACCCACTCATTGTTGCCATACCATTTTCTGAAGGCGCCACCCTTATTCATTGGGAACCATTTCTTACTCTTGTCGTTTCTAATTATCAGGCTCCCTTTGTTAACATCAATTTCATGCCATAATTTTAGAAAGCGATTGTTATCCGATGTTGCCAAACCATGTCTTGGTAATATATGATCACCTGTTTTTGCTCCTTTAAAATGTTCTATCATGTTTTCGCTAATCCAGTAGCCAATTATGCTACATGGTATTTTCTTAAAACTTGATTGATGAACATTAAAGCAATACGGTGATAGATTGATTTCCATATTAATTATATCACCATTAACTCTGATATGACGGCAACAATTCAAGAAATTAACCTTTTTCGAATCAGATGGTGCAAAATCGACTAAGCGAAAATAATAACCAGAGATAGTTGGTTTAGCTTTAGTGATAACGTAAGCTGTGTTTTGCACTACCTCGCCACCGATTTCATCGAAGGTGCGAGGACCAAGATGCAACATATTATCAATTTGCAAATCATCTATAACATGAGTGCGCAGTTTCTCGAATGAGGAAAGGAACATCCAAGACTGCATATTGATCATGCCATACTTGGCATTGGATAAAAGACGGTCTTCGGCTACTTTCATAAAGACAGCGAAGAGGTCGGATTTTTCGTCCTCGTAGTTGTCTTTCACATACTTGGCCAACTCAGCATTCATGTTACCACTGCCCATATATGGTGGATTCATCACCACAGCGGCATACTGTTCGGTGAGTGCAAGAATCAGCTCAAATCCTTCGAAAAGTTGTTTGAAGTTCTCAACATATTTCTGCTGAATGGCTTGCTGGGCAAAACATTCTTGCATGAAAGCACGGGTTTCAGGCGAAACATTGAACTTCATGATGGAGCCAAGGTTGCGAGCTTGTTCGAGCAAATGGAAAAACTCTTCAAGCTCTTTGTCGATTTTTGGGGTGCCAGACTTGATTTGCAAAGCCGTGACCATGTGACCTTCGAGGTCGAGCCAGGTGTAGCGGTCACAAAGTGGCATATCCAGCACACGAGGCATCACTTCGCAGTTGATGGCATCAGCCCATTGTTGACAAGCCTTCAGCATGAGGGTGAAAGTGGCCAACTGCTTGGCGCGGGTGTCTATGTCGATTCCCAAGAGGTTGCGCTGGAAGATGGCTTTGATGGCTTGGCGTCGGGTGTAGCCCTCATCTTTGTAAATATCAAAGAGCATATCGAAGGCTTCGCCGAGGATGTGACCAGAGCCGCAGGAGAGGTCGGCGAAGGTGTAGTCTTCGAGGGATGAGAGTTGTAAGACTCCCCCTTGCCCCCTCTCAGAGGGGGAATCGACGAGGTACTGCCAGGAGGATTTGAGGGTGCTGTCGGGGTTGTTGTCGAGATAGATGCGGCCAAGGGTGTTTTGCACCATATACTTCACAATCCAGTTTGGAGTGAAGATTTGGGTGGCGGCGGGGATGTCGTTGGCATTGACCTTTTGACCTTTCTTGAAGGAAGCAAAGACCTCGTCCTTGCGCTCCGAGATATAGAACTGATAGAGCCAGCCGATGAGTTCGGTGGTCTCGTAATCATCTTGGGTGATAAATGTGGAGCCGTTCAACAGGTTCAAGAAACCGTTGGAGGCGAGGATGTTGGTGGGCAACTGCAACTCAGTGAAATCGTTGAGGGTGCCGAAGCACTTATAGAGGATGGGTGTTGACTGACAATAGGCCACAATGAGGATGGCAAACTGGTCTGTGATGCGGTTGTCATCATCGATGACAGCATTGAGACGCGTAGCGTCGAAAGCGGTCATTTCGGGTCGGATGCCTTCGTGGGCCTGCTTGACCATGAGCGGGATGCGGACATCAGGCGACTCAAATTCGAGCACTGGATCAATGAGACCATTGCGAGAAAGAATTTGGATGGCCATGAGACGGTTAAACCAGGTGTAGGCACCTCCCTCGCAGACCTGACGGAAGCCATAACGGGCGATTTCGTCTTTAAGACGCATCCACTTTCCATAGAAAGAAACATCGTAGATTTCGCCCTGAAAAAGCGTGCCGTCGGGGGCTTGCATGGGATAGTCGCGTTCATCGACGGTGCCGTTGTCCTTGAAGCCAAGAGCGTTCATCTTGCTTTTGACACCGGACAGGAGTGATTTGCGGGCTTCGGCGGCGAAGGATTTGAGTTGCGTTGTGTTCATGGCATCAGATGATTAGGTCGTTGTTTTCGAGGGCTGAGAGCATACGCTGCTTCAAGCCTTGCAAATAATCGTCGATTTCGAATGGGTTCTTGATGGTACGCGGATGGCCTTCGGAGAAGCGGCTGAACTTGATGGGTTTGCGTTTGCCGCTTTCAGCACGTTCCATGATGATATTGACCCACTTGTTGAAAAACTCAGTGGTGTCGATGCTGTTTTTCAGCTTATCAATGCTTTGCGAAGCGCAGACATTGGTAATGGTGGAATCGCGTGAAGGTAGTATTGAGGTGGGCACTTTATTGTCCAAACACAATTGACCAAGCTGGTCGAAGACCAGGTTATAAGCCTCCTTAACTTTGATGGCATACTCCTGACGGATGGCAGCGAGTTCCTGATTGAGCTCATCGCGGAGTTTCTTATAAGCATTAAGCTTATCGAAAGGATGCTCATCGGTTTCGATGGCTTTGAGGTTTTCGAGGTCTTGCTGGCTTTCTTCTTTGAGGTAGGCGAAGTTGTCCTGATTGCTCTTGATGAAAGCGCAGATGCTGTCGTATTGTGGTTTTTGGTCAGCGACGAAATCGGTGATTTCGGCGCAGACATCACACAGCGACTTGGCCAAATCCTTGTCGCTGATGACCAGGTTGAAGAACTTGGTTTCGTCACGCTCCACCATCCAGTTGTTGAGCATGTCGATATATTGGATCAGAAACTTCGCGAATGGCGCATTTCCGACGGTGGTCAAAGTGTTGGTGTTGTTCTTGGCAAGTTTACCGATGGCGGCTTTGGCCACATCGAAGACCTCGGTGGCTTCCTTCGACTTGAAGGTGGTTGTGCTTTTATATATGACGTTCCAAGTGCTGATGAAGTTGTTGACCAATTCTGAGGAAATGACGGCAGCGGCACGAATGGTCATATCCTTTGGATTGCCAATGTTGGATGCAATGGAATCGAGTTTTGTAGCGCGTTCGCCTTTGACATACCAATCGAAGTTGTGACGGCGTACCAATTCGTTGACCAGATAGCTTGTAGCTACGGGAGCCCAGCCAAACGGAGCCTTGATGTAGCGGGTTTGGATGTCGGCCAGTGAAATATCGGGTTGGGTCTTGATGAATGTATTAAGGATTTGCTCGGCATCGCCCATGGGAGCATTTTGATAGAAATTGGGGTCGATAGGTTTCATGACAGCGGAGCGAAGCGAGGCGATGTCCTTGGGGACAGAAGCACCAGCGGCCTTCTTAGCATGGATGTAGTAGTTGGCAAAATGGGTATCCATGGCGCGGCGGTAGCGGTCTTTGCCTTTGGTGCTACCCAACTCTTTTGAAGAGAGGGCGTTTTGGCCAGAGAAGACCTTGCAGGTGTCGAGCATGTCTTCAATGCTTTTCTGAATTTTGTCTTTGTAGAGGCGTTTGGCCTGTTCGCGGAACTTATCGTTGGCCTTGGCGCGTTGTTCAGAAGCACCATTGGCCGATTTTGTAAGATAGCTCTGGACTCGGCAATACCAACGGAAATCCTTCAGGAAGTCAGACGATGGGTCATGATAGGCTGGACTGAGATAGAACATCAGCGAATTACTGTTGTTTCCGAGATAGGTGTCACCATCAATCTCAACAGCTGGGTCGATGAGAATGGTGACCAACATATCCTCACCATTGCGGGAGAGGAAACGATAGCCATCAATATCGAGGCTAATCTTAAACGAATTGTTATAGTAGGATTCCCTATCCTTCAGGCCGAAATAGGAAAAAATCTCATTGTAGAGTTGACGGTCAAGCTCATCGATGCCGATACGCTCGTTGTTGATAAGGTTGGCCACATTGATTTCGTCCTCAGTGTAGAAATCGTACAGCTCCAAATTGTCTTGATTCTTTGCCTTATACATGATGTTTTTTTCACAAAGGAAAGAAAGGACATCAGTGATGGCATTTTTCAGCGTGGCTCGTGCCTCGTTGACATCGCGCAGCATGAGGGTGGTGACGTTTTCGGCTGTGGCTGGGAACAGCATCTTGTCGGTTGATGACAGGTTGCAGATCATAAACATCACATCGATGACGCGCTTGGCGAAATCCTTATTATTGGGATACTCTTTAGCCATGTCGTCGGCCTTCTTCTTGGCATAACGAGCGCGAGGCGTAAGGCTCTCCTTGAACATGGCATTATAGAACTGGTCAAAGGAAATGAACTTGCCTATCACATCGTTCATGGTGAGCTTGGCGGTGCTGTGGGTGACTTTAATCATGGAGCGTTCGGTACCGCGCACCTGTTTGTTTACATAATCAAGCGCATCGAACGAGTTGAAGACCTGGATCATCAACTTGAACTGATACGGGATGAAGGGATAATAGTCGATGAAGTTTTCCTTTGAGGTGAAGCTATAATAAGAAGCTGGCAAAGGAAGCATCGTTTCGATGGCTTCTTTGTCGGCTTCATAGAGTTTGCCTAATTCCAACTCACCTGTGCCATTCTTATCAAGAATACGCTTCTGGGTGATATAGTCAGCTTTGGTGCCTTCGAGCGACACACGGACTTCGAAACGCCCCATGATTTTACCAAATTGGTCGGTGCCTGAGTTGAAGTTACAGGCTTGCGCCAAATCTGATAGGGCTTGCTGAGCGGTGCAAGCAGCCCACACCCTATCGCCACAGCGATTATGGAACATGGTGACAATTTCCTGAAGCTGAAGAAGCAAATCACCTTGGACACCGACAAACTGGCTGACTTCATCGACGAGGAAGAGCAAACGGAAATCGTCGTTCTTGGTTTTGAGGTAGTCGCAGAGGTCATCGGCGAAGGATTCGACGCTGGTGTTGGTGGCATCATTCAGGATGAGGTCGCGCTGTACAGAGAAGTCGGGGTCAACTTCTTTGGCTTTGCGCAACACAAGGTCGAGGCGGCTGGTGGCCAAACGATATGACTGCTCATCCCAATTGAAGCCCTCGGCTTTCAGTAGCTCTTTGAACTGTTCGAACTTGCCTTGTTGTGCCAGGTTCTTTTCGAGGTGCAGGGCAAGCGAGATATTGTAGCCATTAAAGCCACAGTGCTTGTTGAAACGGTTCCAGAAGGCATCAAGGAAAGTATTGCTGCGGTTGACGCGGATATTGTTGACCGTACCGATGTTGAACAGGATGACCTCTACCACGGCTTTCTTCAGCCAATTCATTAAGTCGATGACTTGAAAGGCTTGAACTTCAAGGTTGGATTGAATTGGGTCAGCTTCCTTGACAGCAGTCAACAGTCGATTCATGGCTTTATCGCTATAACGCTTATCGAGGCAATAATTGAGGTATTTCAGGAAGTGGGATTTACCTGAGCCGAAATAACCATCAATCCAAATGCCGTCATGGCTCTTGTCTTTGTTTTTGATGGCCACTAGAATGTTATAAAGGCCTTGTATGATTTCATCGGTGAAGACATACTCATTAATTTCTGTTTCAACGGTTTCTTTATCGAAGCCATCGGCTGAAACCGCAGGGTTAAGGGGTCTGTCAATGTCCCATTTGTATAGCTCGGATTGTTTCATTATGCTGTGGTGTTTTAATTCAATAGTCTAATGGATCTATAAGGATTGGCCTCGGCAAAACGATTAAAGAGGCCAAAGTGCTTGTCGCTGCAATTGCCCGGATAGAACATAATGATATTATAGGCTTCGGGGTCGTTGTATTTCTCATAGCAATCAAAGAAAACATGGGCACGGAGATACGGGAACATGTTGCCAATGCCTGTGAGAAAGACAAAAGGGGTTCGTTTTGTAACGGCTTTCGCCTTGTGATGCAAGATTTTTTCTTGGATAAGTTGATAATACTCGTCGCTGCCAGCTTCTTGCATCAGGCTTTGTGTGACTACATTAGGCTCTGTAAGGTCTTGTTGTAGCAGATCTTCGAGATATGGAGGCTCGTTGGCACCAAGACGGATGGACCTCAAGTAATCGCAGAACAAATCGAATAGATTCAAGATGAGAATATCGAGGTGCTCAGACGGGCGGTAAAGGTTTTCCTGATACAGTTTCAGCTGACTATAAATCTCAGCTTCTTGCTGAGGGTCGTACTGAAACACATAGTAGTTATAAAATAGGTTGGTGGTGGTATCTTGGAAGTCCTTATCCTTCAGCTTCTCGTAGAGCTGTTCAATGGTCATTGGTGTCATAACAGGTCGGATTTGATTTGTTCGATTTCGTAGGACTGAAGGAGGCAGGCTTCAAGAAACCAGTCTTCGCCATGATTGAGATAATAAGCGTAGGCTTGCGGCTCTGCTTTGAGTGGAGAAAGCTGAGCATTGAACATGTCAAGCATACCCACCTGGCGCAAGATGGTTAGATATGCAGAAGCGACCTTTCCTTTGGTGGCATCAGACCAGCCATCAACGAAAGCATCCGTTTCGGCTATTTCAGAAAAGGCCATCATTATATCAGGCTTAGTGAGTGTCTGTACTACGGAACGCCATTTGCGCATTGTAGCCTTGATATGAAAATCGAAGGTGATGCGGTAGGTTTTGAGGATGACATAGAGCATGGCGATGCGCTGGGCTTGGTCATCCAAAGTTTGATACCATGACCAAAAATCACGAGGCATGGCATCGACGCGCTTTTTGTATTCCACAATGACGCGGTAGCGAGACTTGTGAGAATTAATATTCAGGATATTATTATTGTTGACTTCCTTTTCAATCAAAGCATCCCTATCATTGGATAGTAGCATAGGCAGCATGAGGTTAAACTCATTGAACTGCAATCCGCAAGCGGTAAAGGAGGCACTATATGGACTGGAATTATTCATCTAAATTGCGTTTGTGTATAGAGGGTGCAAATTTATGGAAAAAATGGCGAATTTGGAGAGATATTTTATAAATAGGTGTAAAAAGATGTAAGTTGGGAGTTTGGATTTGTCAGTATGCATGCTAACGTGCTTGGTTGATCCTCGAATGTTGAAAGATAGTGGTTGCAAAGGCCGTATTTCATTCAAGAGGATTGAGAATTACAGAATCAAGGAATTGATTAAAGAAGGAAAAGTTGAACAGATTGGAACAAAACAATGGACACAATATCAGCTTATTCCATAAATAAGTATAAAAACAAAAAAAATGCGTTGAAAACGAGTTTTGGTTTTTAGAACTGTTTTTAAAAAAATATTCTTTCTACTGACAATCAAATAGTTAATAAATAAGCCAAAAAAAAGATGGTTTTTAAAGTGTTTATAGAATGGTTTTGGGGGAGGTACGACAATGTATTACGAATATTTTGAAAAAGCACCGAACAATCCCCCATCCCCATTTAAGGGGAAAGAGATGGCAGGGTCTTGGTGAATTGATAGTTGTTCTCTCCTACCCTATTTAAACTAATAGAAGAACGACTGCCGAATATCTATGTATCAGAGGATATTGCATAGGCAACAAACCAAAAAGTAGAATACACCATACACAAAGGACTAGCAGAAAAGAAGAGCGAGTTTTTAATAGTGAGTGAGGAATGAGAAGTTCTATGATTTCCTCACGAAAATAGTGAGTGAGATATGAATATTCGTTCCCATTCTATTTCAAAAACCAAATTACATTCACATTATCGGATACAGCCAGATCATCTGGGGTAATATCAAGGCCGTTAGGGGTACTTGCCGTGGCTTCTTCATTGCTGTGAATCGCTCGTGCTTCCGAATAGATGTGGACATCCATTTCACCATACTCAATCTCTTTGACTTCTCCAAGCTCGCGCCCCACAGCTTTTGCCATAATTGTGGCTTTATCGCGAGCGTCTGTGACAGCACGTTCCAGTATCTTAAGTTGTGTGGGTCGAGGATCTTTTAGGGTATAACCTACACTGATTTGAGCACCAGGAATAAACTTACCCACCCCTTTGATGATATTGTTCACCAAAACAGTATCCATATTAAGGTCTATTTTAATCCGTTGTTCGAGATCGTAACCATCTTTCTTCGACCCAACATAACTGCCATTTTTGTAGATGCTTTCGTTGTGTACGGAAATGTCCATCCTGATAGTTTTGGCCAGTTTGCCAGATTGGTGATTATACTCTAGTATCTTCACCATCCATGCACTGTTCTCCTTTGCATTGGCATAAGTTTCTTCGTATGTCTTAAATACACGGTTGATGCGTATTTCCAAGCGTGTAACATCGGGCACCACGTGAATGCTACCAGTGCCCACCACTTTGATTGTTGATTCCATAGTTATTTGCGTTTTCTAGCTAAGTGTAAGGATTTGCAAAAGTAATGCTTTTTAATAAGTCCTATTTTGACCGTGAACTGAAAAAAGAACCTGAACTGGAACTCGACTACATCGTGGTAGATAATTGCCCTCAGTTTTTATGTTAGGTTTCCAAATCATCCCTTGACCACACCGATGGGATAAAGCGTCTCGATGGGCTTCACCAAATCGGCTTGGTTTTGCATGACGATGTCGATGTCCTTGTACGCGCTGGGGGCTTCGTCCAACTGGGTTTGCTGGGTGATGGAGTGAACAATACCTTGGCGGTTCATGAACTCGATTTCATGTTCAAGGTTGAGCTTGCGGATGGCTTCCTTACGCCCCATCACACGACCTGCGCCATGGGAACAGGACATGAAACTCTCGGGATTGCCCAAGCCTTCAACAATGTGGGAGTGCGAACCCATAGAGCCGGGGATGATGCCTATTTCGCCCTTGTAGGCTCGGGTAGCTCCTTTACGATGGACGATGACATTCTGGCCGAAATGGTTTTCCCACGCGGCATAGTTGTGGGCGATGTTAATCATCGGCTCGAAAGTGGCCGAGCGGACTTGCTTACGGATGATGTCACAGATACGAATCATCATCAGCCTGCGGTTAGCCAAGGCGAACTCCACACAATACCTCATCTCGTTGAAGTAGTCTTTGGCGTATTGGGACTCAATGGGCAGGAACTCCAGTCCCGGAATGGTCTCGGAATACCAAAGCTCGTTCCAGCGTTTGGCAATCTTGCCGTACTGGTCAGCAGGCAAAAGGAAGCGAAGCCAGGTCAATGGCCTGCTCCAAAGCCGTGTTGTCTATATCAGTGACCCACATCTTGATGGGAACTTTGTTTCCAGTGATGACTTTCATTTTTCTATCTCCTTCCTATGGCACTTCCCTTTCGTTATCAAATCTTCGTATTGCTTATTTCCTTGAGGGCGTTACTGCCCCCTTCGATGGCTTCGAGGACATCAAAGACCTTGTCACTCCAACCAGCAATCAGATAGACATCCTTTTCCACCATTGACAACGGCATTTGGCCATAGCCAGCCAAGTCGAACAGATACAGCTTGGCATTGGGCGCGATGGCCTTATAACGGTGCCATTCCCCTCTCATGCTATCGCCATCGCGATAGCTGTTCCACATTTGGCAGTCGGTGAACATCATCACCTTATCCATTGCCATTTTCTGTTCATTCAACCACTTGATGACCAAATGACCATTGGTGCTATAACCCACCTCGCCTTCACGACGACGTAATTCCATGGTGTTGGCCAAAATGCCCGTGGAAGGCAGGTTGACAGCTTTCCAGATATTGCCGAACATGCCGCTGATGACTTGGGCGCAGCGGTTCTTCAGCAACATGGCCAGCAACAGGCCGATGTCGTAGAGCTCCACCTTGCTTCGGTCGCTGATGCTATGCTGCATGGAGCCCGAGACATCGCAGGCAAGCAGCACCTTTTCTTCGACATCAAAGCCCTTGAGGTTGATTGCCGAAGAAAGCGTTGCCAGTTCCAATGCGGAAAGCACGGCAGCCGTTGAAGGTGAAGCGACATGCCGCACTTCACGGTAGGCGGCCAAGTAACGGAACGGCAGCTGCTTGGAGTTGGCCACGGCATCAGGGTCTTTCAGTGTGTCGCATACACGACCGATGTGGTCGAAGCTGACATTGCTCTCCAAGATGTTGCGAAGGTTTCGCATCAAAGCCATATAGCCGACTTTGCCGCTGTCGATCAACTCTTCCCACTTGGCGCGAAATGCCAGGGCACGCTGTTCATCGTTCTCAAACTTGGCCTGACCCAATGCCGACAGCTCGGTTTCCCAAGTGTACGGAACAGCTAGGCTCTTGTTGGTAATCTTGTCGAAAAGAGCCTGTTGAGCCTCGTCCTTCGCCTTAGGGTGGACGAGGAACAACGCATCGCGCAAGGTCACTTTGAGGCCATCGCGGTTATACTTGCCGAACTGGTATTCATCGAAGCGGTTAAACGCCTGTTGCAAGCCCGCCTGAATCTGATGGGATAGCTTCGCGAGCTTCTTCCTTGTATCTTTTGAAGGATTGCGTGACTGATAGCAAGCGAGCAACTCTGCGATTTCATCGGCGCGGAGCACGGTTTTTGCGACAGCGCGACTCACAAGGTCATCACCGCTGTGTACCTTTGCCAGCTCCACAAGCAGGAGCAGCGGCACGGAGCGCAGATACATCTTGGTACGGGTGTAAACGGCCAGCTGGGCCACAAACAAGGGGTCAACCTTGGCTATCAGACTGACAATGCGTTCCACACGCTCGTCGCTAGCCTCGTAGAACTTGTCGTCGAGCGAAGCGGTGACCACGGCGGTGTACAATTCCAGCTCAGGTGTCATGACGAAAGCTTCAGCTCCTTCATAGTTTAACACCTTTCCTTCTTCCTCTTTTCTAGTGTTGAATCTCATAGCCTTAAAGATTTAAGTGCGGAACCTCGTGGACTCGAACCACGTTAACCGGATTTTCAGTCCGGCGCATATACCCTATCTGCCAAAGTTCCATGAAGGTGGTGCGACAGGCTCGGAGGGAGATGGGACAACAATCCCACGAAATTACAATCCGTGAAGTATCCCTACGATACGGCAACCACCTTTATAATAATGGCAAGGCGACAATCGGAAAAGCTTTTATACATCAGATAACTGATGGCTGGGCTCGAACCAGCAACCCTCGAAATGAAAACATTCCGATCTGCTAACCAATTGCGAAGTATTCCTTTCCTACGGCACTTGCCATGTTTTTCAACAGTTCAAAGAACGCTGTCATTCAATTGACGCTGCAAAGGTACATACCCTACTGCGCAGCCTATTTGCGCAGTTGGAAAAAATTTTGTTTTTTTGCAAAAATTTTCGAAAAATGCCACTCAACAGAAGCCAATTGATTCGTCTGACCACCATAGACAGATGCTTGCAGAACCATTATCGACGCTGGACTTTGGAAGACCTCATCGAGGCATGTTCGGAGGCCATCTACGACTGTGAAGGCCGCACCGAAGGCGTAAGCCGACGGACGGTACAGGCCGACATCCAGCTGATGCGCAGCAACAAATTGGGCTACGAAGCGCCTATCATCGTGGTGGACAAGAAATACTACATGTACGCCGACAAGAACTACAGCATCACCAACATTCCGTTGTCGGATGCCGATGTGAACACCTTGCAACAGGCGATGGATATCCTGCGCCACTTTCAGGTGTTCTCGCAGTTCAGCCCGGTGACGGACATCATCGACCGATTGGGCGACCATATCGCTGTAACCACGAAGCATGACATCCCCGCCATCCACTTGGAGAAAAATGAGCGGTTAAAGGGACTGGAACATGTGAGTACGCTCTACCAATACATTATCAGCAAGAAGGCAATCATCATCAACTACCAATCGTTCAAGTCGAGGCTGCCAAGGCCTTTCGCCATCTCGCCGTATCTGCTGAAGGAATACCGCAACCGCTGGTTCATCATCTGCTATGACTATTGGCGTAATGACATCTGCAACTACGCGCTGGACCGCATCGTTTCCATTGAACCTTGTACTGACAAGGATTATCAAGAGAACATCTTCTTTGATCCCGAGCATTACTTCGACAATGTGATAGGTGTTACCAAAGACTTGAATAGCGAGGCGCAGAAGGTGAAACTGAGAGTGGATAACGACCAGGCTCCATACGTCATCACAAAGCCATTTCACAGCACGCAGGAAGTGATAAAAAAGGAAGCTGATGGGAGCATTATCATCACCATTAACGTGGTACTCAACCAGGAGCTGGAGCGCGTCATCCTAGGCTTTGGCCAGCACATCGAAGTGTTGGAGCCAAGGATCCTACGGCATCGCATCAAGAAAAAACTGCAAGTGGCGTTTTTACAATATGAGTTGCCAGCAAAATAAACAATTCAGCAAAAAACAAGTCCTATTCTTTCAAATCAGCCTTCTTTTTTCCTACCTTTGCACCTAAAATTAATTTTTAATTATAAAATATACAATTATGTGTGATTATTTTCAATCAATGCTTCCTGCCGAAGAACTCGCGCAGCTGAAGTACATTCCCACCCTTCCCGAATTTACCACTTGGATTGAGGAAAAATGGGCTGACCTACCATGCCTTTCAGACACAGTAAACACCTACAATTACAAAGAAGTATGCGCTATTATTGCACGGAAGCGTGCTTTACTCAATGACATGGGTCTGCAAAAAGGTGACAAGGTGGCCATCTTAGATAACACCACTGTTGAGGCTGTTGAGATGTTTCTCGCCGTCACCTCGGCGGGCTTCGTAGCCATCAACTTGCCCGCACAGCTTCCTCCACAGGCCATCGCAGGTTGCTGCATGAAGTTTGGCGTGAAGGTACTGGCCTACGGCAAAGACTTCACCGAGGCCGTTGCTGGCGTGCCATGCAAGACCATCGCCATCACTGATAGTGCCGACCATGACGCTCCCGTGGCTACAGTTGACAAGAACGACCCTGCCGCCATCTTCTTCACCGGAGGAACGACAGGTGCTCCCAAAGGAGCCGTGCTACCGCATCGCGCCTTGATGCGTGGCGCCCTGAACGGCGTATATGCACCTGGCCATCAGTTGGGCTGCCACCGCTATGCCTGTGTGCTGCCACTCAGCCATGTATTCGGACTGATTCGCAGCACTTTGTCAGTCCTGATGGAGGGCGGCACCTGGTATTCTGCTGGTAACACCAAAGAGACGATTACCAAGTTCCCTGTCATCCGTCCCACCTGTCTGGTCGCTGTCCCTGGCATCTGCGAGATCCTGCTGGGACTGGTCAAGATGTACGGAAAACCTTTCTTGGGCGGTCAACTGGGATTCATCATCTCTGGCGCAGCTAACGTCCCCCCGAAACTCATCGGCGAGTTCGACGAGCTTGGCATCCAACTCTTTGAGGGATATGGCATGACCGAAGGCGCCAACCTCACCACTGGCAATATCGATGTGAAGTCACGTCCCACCTCAGTGGGCAAGCTGTATCCCGAGCAAGAGGCTAAAGTGGTCGATGGCGAGCTTTGGTTCCGTGGCGACAACGTCTTCCTCGGTTACTATGGAGACCCCGAAAAAACTGCTGAGACGCTTACCGAGGACGGCTGGATCAAGACGGGCGACCTTGTGCGCTTCGACGAGGATGGCTTCATGTACATCGTTGGCCGCATCAAGAACCTCATCATCCTCTCTAATGGCGAAAACGTCAGCCCCGAGAGCATCGAAGAGCCTTTCTACAAAGATGCGAAACTCCGCGACTGCCTCGTCAAAGAAGACACGTTGGACGGACGCCAAGTGATTGCCATCGAAATCCTGCCACGCATGGAAGAGTTTGGCAACGGCCCCTGGGAGGAAGTGGAAGCCTATTTCAAAGATTTGGTCGGCAAAGTGAACGCGACGCTGCCCTCTACCCACCAAATCAGCAAAGTCACAGTCCGCAAAGAGGACTTCAAACGAACAGGTGCCATGAAAGTATCAAGAAACCAATAAGCCATGGAAAGAGAGAAAATATTCAACGAGCTGAAAGAAATCCTAAAGCTCATCAAACCATCAGCCGATTTCAGCACGATCAACGAAGACTCACAACTTGTCCGCGACGTAGGCCTGGACTCACTGACCATCTTGTTGCTCAGCCTCGCCATTGAAAACAAGTTCGCGTTCAAGTTCGAAGGCAATCCCAAATTCACCACCGTTGGTGAAGTCATTGACTTCATCAATGCTAACACAACCCTATAAAATAATGTCAATCAATATCGTTAAGGTGGAAAGTCACAAACAATTAAAAAAATTTGTGACTTTCCCACTCCATTTATATAAGAACTGCCCTAATTGGGTACCAGCCCTTGAAGGCGACGAGTATGACACCTTTAATCCCGAAAAAAACGGTGCCTACGACTTCTGCGAAGCTGACTGTTTCCTGGCATACCGTGGCGATGAGATTGTTGGACGTGTGGCCGCCATCATCAACCACAAAGCAGATGACGACAAGAAAATCGTCCGCTTTGGCTGGCTCGATTTCATCGAAGACGAAGAAGTGCTGGGGGCTCTCATCAAAACCGTGGCCGACTGGGGTTCCAAACGTGGTCGCATCGAAATGAGAGGCCCATGGGGCTTCACCGACATGGATAAAGAAGGCCTGTTGGTGGATGGTTTTGAGCATCTGAGCCCGTTCACATGCCTGTACAACTACCCTTATTATGGCACCATGTTGGAAAAAATAGGCTTCACCAAGGACGTGGACTGGACCCAAAGGACACTCTTCGTGAGCAAAGAATTGCCGTCCATGTTCCAATTCGCCAATCTGATTGAGGAAAGATTCAAGGTCCATGTGGTCAAACCCAAAAGCATGAAAGACATGGGTGACCGCTACGGCATGGAGATCTTCCACATGTACAACGAGGCCTTTGCGCCTTTGCATGGCTTCTCCCCTCTTACTGACAAGCAGATTGCCGCCTACCTAAAGACCTACGTGCCTATCCTCGACAAGGATTTTGTGGCATTGGCCGTCAACGAACAAGACAAGCCTGTAGGCTTTGTTTTCTGTGTGCCCTCGCTCTCCAAAGCCGTGAAGAAATCAAACGGACGCCTGTTCCCCTTCGGGTTCATCAACATCTTGAAAGCCCTGAAGAAAAACGACACCCTTGAAGCTTTGATTATGGGTGTGATGCCTGACTATCAACAATGTGGAATCCCGGTCCTGCTGTTCAAGTACCTTCATGAGAACTGTATTAAGCGCGGCATCGACACCATCATCATGAACCCCCAACTAGAGGAAAACTACAAGGTACAATCACTATTCGGTGACTACAAAACCACACCTTTCATGCGGCGACGTGCATATAAAAAACCTATCTCAAACGCATGAAAATTCTCCCTTGGCCACTATAGAAGCTGTGCCGCCCACATAGACAGTGCCATCGGTAGTGATGCGTGTAGCCACCACCGATGGCCTGCCCATCGCCTCACCTTGCAAAAAAGAGAAGTCGCCTGAGGAAGGGATGCATCCATGTTGTTGCAGGTAGTGGGTTAGAGCGGCGTTGGCGGTTCCCGTGGCCGACTCTTCAGGAACACCATAAAGCGGTGCGAAGTCACGTACATGCGCCGTGTGGATGTCATTCCCGAAAGCAAAAACATGAAAACTGACGGCATCGTGTTCTCGGGTGATGGCAGAGATAGCCTCCATGTCGGGGCTCAAAGCTTGTAGTGTGGCAACATCAGACAACGGAATCATGAGGTCAGGGAGTCCTGAATAGGCAATCTGGACCGGAAGAGAGGGCTGAAAACCAGTAACTCCAATGGCACGATAAATCCTTTCAGTGTCGTTAAGGGTAGTGACAATGCGGGGCGTGGCCATCTGCATCATCACCTGAGGACCCACCTCGATGGAGAGGTCACCCGCCTTGGTATGGCACAGGCAATGACCCGTTACGCCTGCTTCTTGGTATAACAGTGAGAAGGTGGCGATCGTGGCATGACCGCACAGCTCCACCTCAGCCATTGGGGTGAAATAACGGATAGTGAACTCCTTGTCGGAATGCCTTCTCACAAAAGCCGTCTCCGAATAACGCAACTCGGCAGCGATTAACAACATCAGCTCATCCGAAGGAAAGACATCACCCTCCAACAGCACCACCCCAGCTGGATTTCCCCCGAAAGGGCGATTGGTAAAGGCATCAACAATGTAGTATTTCATATTATATATTTACACACTAATATAATATTGTTTTCAATATCAAAGATTTATCTTTTCCCCTCTAACGACTCCCATACTCGATACCAATCGGCTTCTGTATAGCTCTCATCATACACCGATTCCACAGGTCCCAGCGTGCCATACATAGTGTCTTCAAAACGAAACAGGAGCCTCCCTGTCTGGATTAACAGTTCGTTGTCATAATCTTCAGGAAACGACCCAAGGCGATCAAAAACCTCCCGGGTGATTTCGTAGAGCACACGTGTCTGTCCCTCTCTGTTGGTATTGACGATACGGCCCAAGTACTTGTTGTGTTGCTGGTCATAACAAGCCTTCCAGCAGTTTCCTTTTTTCAAAAGTTTTGTCATTTATTTGTTGATTAGGACGCAAAGATAACAAAAATCCATCATCAACATCACAACCACGAGAACAATCAAACCTGTTTTCCCATCTCGTATGCCTCCTGCAACTTGGCATTGCCTTCAATCTCTTTTGGACCACCCACGCCACCGCAGAAGATATGGCCTTTAAGTGCAGACTTACCGAAGCAGTCAATCCAGCCAGTAAGGCCGCCTTCGGCGCGTTTCGGTACGAACTCCTCGTTCTCGGCAGCCGTGGTCAACAGATAGATGTCACGGAACTTGTAATCCTTGGGATACATTGCGTTCATGCGGTCGATGAGGGTCTTCATCTGGCCGCTCATCTCATAGTAATAGATAGGTGTGGCCCAGCAGACCACATCGGCATTCAAAACGCTCTCCATGATGGCCGGCACATCGTCTTTGAAGATGCACGCGCCCGTCTTCTGGCACGACAGACAGCCGACGCAAAACTTGATTTCCTTGCCTCTCAACGAGACGAGTTCCACTTGATGCCCGGCGGCTTCCGCGCCCTTGGCAAATTGCTCCGCCATTATGTTGCTGTTCGAGCCCGGACGGAGACTTGTTGAGATTACGATTACTTTTTTCATATTTTTTCTTTCTGATTAACGATAGATAGGTATAGTCGCCGATGATAATACGCGGATTCTTCACCACGTTCTTGATGAAGCAGAGGCTTGGAATGTTGGGGTTCGGGAAAGCCTCATTAGGGTTGGGTCTGCTTTTTATCATGACTTATTTACGAATTATCTGTAATATCGTAGGCAAAAGTACACTTATTATTCTATATAGGTATTACAAAATTGGCTGAATTAATACCAATTTCGCAGAAAATATATAATTGACACGTAAAAATTCACCATTTTTATCTCATTATTCCTAATCTTTTTATCTTTGCCTCGCGATGAAGAAGATTCTGAAAATAGATAACCCGAACGATTATGCCCGATTTGTGGATGCACCTGAGTATTGCAACCGCAACTACCAACTTCAACTCTCTGAATTGGTTATATCCACAACTACGTCATCAATCAGGCCAAGAGCCTGCTGATGAACGGTCATAACATCAGTGAGACTTCGAGGCTCCTTGGCTTCGACTTTCCCCATCATTTCACCCGGCTTTTTAAAAAAGTGACTGGCCTCACTCCTACCGAGTATTTGGGGAAATGACTTGTTGATCAACAGGGGTCTCTGCTTGCTTATTATCTTATCTCCAACCTCAGCACCCTGATAGGCCTGTCCTTGCCTTGATACTGGGTTTCGTCGATGCAGGTTTCCCCGGTAGGTTTGAACCCACATTTCTCCATCACACGACCTGAGGCAGGATTGTCAATAAAATGCCCGCTGATAAGCGATTGGATGTCCGTCGTTTTGCGGATATAGTCTAACATCGCTTGCAGTGCTTCCGTGCAGATGCCTTGGTTCCAATAAGGTTTGGCGATCCAGTAACCACAGAGAGGTTCTCCCTCACGTGAAGGAAGATTGCAGTCGCACGCAGGACCGTAGCCAATGGCTCCAATGACTTCCCCCGTTCCTTTGAGTTCGATGGCCCAGTTGGTATCGTTATTGAAGACTGTTCGGATGATTTCCAAACTCTCCTTCATGCTTTTATGGGGGGGCCATCCCGCACGAGGACCCACATCGGGGTCAGAGGCATACTTGAACAAAGAGTCGGCGTCGCTGTCAAACCAGGGACGAAGTGTCAGCCTATCGGTCTGTATCATCAGCTTGGCCTTGTCGGCAAAGGGCGGCAACTGGCCTTCATGATAAGCTTTCGCCTTCTTGGGAAAGCTTTTTTCGTAGGCTTCAAAAGATTCGGGATTCTCATCAGCAACGAAATAGCTCTTCGGAGGACAATAGGTTCCCTCACGATTGCCCCAATAGCCAGGAATCAATTCCTGGGCGAGGAAAAAAGGAACATCCTCCTCATGGGGCATTTCATGATAATGAATGTGGAGTTTGCTGGCCAGATCGAAGCCTGCATGCTTATAAAAATCGATGTTGCCTTCCATCTGGAGCAGACCGATCCCCATCTCACGTGCCTTCTCCAAAGCGAAACTAAGGAGTCTCAGTCCGTAGCCCTTGCGCTTGTAGTCAGGATGAATGCTGATGGGGCCAAAGGTCCATGAAGGGAAGGCAGTTCCATCATTAAGGATGACTTCAGCTTTCGAGAACATCACATGACCAATCAGTTTGCCTTCCTCTTCCATCACGAAATCCAGTTCGGGGATAAAGTCGGGGTTGTTTCTGTATTGGTTAAGCACATAATGTTCCGTGCACCCAGGACGATAGACGTTCCAAAATGCCTCACGGGTGAGGTTCTCCACCGCACGATAATCTTGAGGCTGTTCCAGTCGAATATCCATAGTCTTTTTTATCGAATAAAATTAGTATATTTCACCACTTCCCTTTCGGGCAACCCGTTGCGCTCACGTTCGGCGGCGATGGCGCGGATGAGGAAAGCCATGTTGCGGCCCAAGATGCGCATGATTTGCACCCCCTCTTCGTCTTTCATCACGTCTTCGGGAGTGTGGCCATGAACCATGTTCCAATAGCGGCTGCTCGCGATGGGCATCTCGCTAATGGTGAAATACTTGTTAAGACGGTCGAAGGCTGCTGTGGTGCCGCCACGTCGTGCCGAGACGACAGCCGCGCCAACCTTCATACGTTTGTCGAAAGGTGTGCTGAAGAACAGGCGGTCGAGCAGGTTGGTGAGCGTTCCGTTGGGGCCGGCGTAATACACTGGCGAGCCGACCACGAGGCCGTCGGCCTGCTCGAACTTGGGCGCCACTTCGTTCACCATGTCGTTGAACATGCAATGCCCCAATTCGGCGCACTTTCCGCAGGCAATGCAGCCACGGATGTCCTTGTTGCCGATGTGGATGATTTCGGTCTCTATGCCGTTTTTCTGTAGTTCTTCCGCCACGATGCTCAAGGCGGTGAAGGTGCAGCCGTTGGCGTGCGGGCTGCCGTTAATGAGGAGTGCTGTCATTTCTATCAGATTTACTGCAAAAATACAAAAAAATGCTACGATCTATTCTTCTTCCTTTGCATTAGGCACTGCAAAAATGACCGTCAACACGCCGATGGCACCGGCGATGGGTTCTATGATACGAGCCACGGAGGCCGGAGGGATGAAAACGAATGTGGAGAGCAGCACCATCGTCACCGTGAT
>JAEEGL011587500.1_pt1 | contig 28930 bp, 23 predicted proteins | sample 9134231 | NCBI WGS metagenome assembly JAEEGL01 (sample SAMN16246548, study PRJNA631951) | gut metagenome | biome: gut microbiome; feature: rumen; material: fiber-attached | host: Bos | place: Iran: Karaj | collected 2018-10 | reverse complement strand
CGCGGTTGGCAACGGCGGTTACCAGCATATAGCGGCATCCGGCTTTTTCTACCAGCTCGTTCAGAGAAGGATAATTCATCATATCGTTTCGCCTCCTGTCAATTTCGTGATCAGTTCTGTATTTCGTCCGGTGCGGCAGAGCTCTGCGGTCAGGATGGATTCCATCTCGGCGACCGCTTCTTCCACAACATCGTTGATAACCATATAATCGTACTTCGGCAGCATTGTAAGCTCTTTGAGCGCGGTTGCGGTGCGGATGTCGATCGATTCCTGCGTTTCGGTTCCGCGTCCGACGAGACGTTCCTTCAGAATCGCGAGGGACGGGGGAGCGATAAACACCAGAACGGCGTCGGGACATGTGGCTTTGACTTTCATCGCGCCCTGCACATCGATTTCCAGAATCACGTGGTTGCCCTTTTCGCGCTCAGCTTCCACAAATGCTTTCGGCGTTCCGTAATAATTCATGCCGAACACGTGCATGTATTCCAGAAACGCATTTTCTTCGATCATGCGATCGAATTCTTCTTTCGTACGGAAAAAGTAATGCACGCCGTCGATTTCGCCGGGACGCGGCGCACGCGTCGTTGCGGAAACCGACATCTTGATCTCCGGATGCTTCGCCATCAATGCGGCGTTCACCGTTCCCTTTCCGACGCCGGCGGGACCGGACACAACCAAAAGCAGACCTTTTTTCTTTCTTGCCATCAGAATCTCCTTATCCTTCCGCGCTCCATTCGGCATTGAGCCTTCGCGCGATGGTTTCCGACTGCAGCGCGGACAAAACGACGTGTCCGCTGTCCATAATCAGCACGGCGCGGGTTTTGCGCCCGCAGCTTGCGTCGATGAGAAGACGACGCTCCCGTGCGTCCTGAATGAGCCGCTTGACCGGCGCGGAGTCCGGCGTTATGACGGCGATGATCCGGGAACCGGAAACGATATTTCCGAATCCGATCGAAACCAATGCAGAATTGTCCGTCATACGGTTACTCCACGTTCTGAATCTGCTCGCGCAGTTTTTCGATCTCCGCTTTACAGGCGAGAACAGATTTGGTCAGCGCGGCGTCGTTTGCCTTACTGCCAATTGTATTGCATTCGCGGTTCATTTCCTGTACGATAAAGTCCATGTTCCGTCCGACCGGTTCCGATGCGTCAAGGTATGCGCGGAACTGCGCGATATGGCTCTTGAGGCGGACAAGCTCCTCGTCGATGCAGCAGCGATCCGCAAAGAGTGCAACTTCGGTAGCCAGACGTGCACGATCGATCTCGGTATCGGAAAGCACCGCTTCGATCCGATCGTTCAGCTTTTTGCGGTATTCCTCGGCGACGAACGGCGCGCGTGCAAGGATCTCCTCGCGATATACGTCCATGTTGTCGACACCTGCCGAAAGCGCAGTCCGCAGTCTGCCGCCCTCAGCGATCCGCATTTCGATCAGCGCATCCAGCGCAAGATTCGCTGCGTCCTTCGCAAGCGCAATCAGCGCGTCCGCGTCCTCATCGGAGGGAATAATCTCCGTTACATCCGGGAGACGCAGAACGTTCGAAAGCGTCAGATCGTCCTGAAGCGCAAGCACGGAATTTGCGGCTTTTGCAGCGGTTACATACGCGCAGAGAAGCGTATTGTCAATACGTACGGTTTTTGCATCGTCACGCGTATTGCGATAGTTCACGAATACGTCCACATGACCGCGCACAAGCCGCGCTGCGATCGTCGTCCGGAGCGTATCTTCGATACAGGAAAGCACGCGCGGCAGACGCATCGAGACGTCCAGAAAGCGATGGTTCACGCTTTTCAGCTCGACGGTCAGCTCGCGTCCGTCCTTCGAGACGACGCCTTTTCCGTATCCGGTCATGCTTTTCATACACTTACCTCCGCAAATACAAAGTATACCATATTCCGATCACAAAACACAAGACCGGAACCGGATTATTTTCGCAAAAAAGACTTAAAACAGACGATACAATTCATCCGGACCCGGCGGATCGAGCGGAGACCCATCCGTAAAGCGGAAATCATGCTTGGTTATGCGTCCGATGACTGCAGCGGGGATGCCTGATCGGTTCAGCATCTCGGCCAATTCGCTGCCGTTTCCGCACGCAATCAGCATAGAACCGCTCGACATCAGGCGATAGGGATCGAGACCGACGGCACTTGCAATCGCTTCCGTTTCCGGCAGGATAGGAATCGCGTTTTTATCGACGATCGCACCGTAATGCGACTGCGCGGCAAGCTCCCAGACCGCGCCGAGCACGCCGCCCTCGGTGACGTCATGCATGGCATGCACACCGTTTCGAATCGCGATCCTGCTTTCCGGCACCACGCTCAGATGCGAAGACAAAGACCTTGCGCGTGCAATGATATCGTCGGGAATACCCGACAGACGATCCGAATGATCGGAAGCGATCAGCATCGTGCCTTCCAGCCCTGCCCATTTGGTCATGATAATCTCGTCGCCGGGTTTGGCTCCGCACAGCATCTTTGCCTTCGGCGTCCGCGCAAGTACGGTCGTGCACGTCGTTACACGTGTAACGGCGTCGGTCACCTCCGTATGCCCGCCGACAATATCGACGCCTGCGCGTTCCGCAGCATCCTCAAGGTCCGCAGCGATCATTGCAACGGTTTCCTCATCCGTGTCGGGAGGGAGGAGGAGCGTCACAAGAAGCGCAACGGGTTCGGCACCGCCCGCAGCGGCGTCGTTGCAGTTCACATGAACGGACAGCGCGCCGATGTGACGCGCATCCGCAGAAGTAATCGGATCGCAGCTCGTAATAATCAGGTCTCCGCCGAAATCGAGCGTAGCGCAGTCCATGCCGATGCGCGGCGCGCCGAATGACTCGCTGCGTGTTTTTTTGAACCGATCGAGGATCAGTCGTTCCAGTGTATCGTTGTCTAACTTACCGAGTTTCATTTTCCGATTCGTTTCAGGAATTCTTCTTCATTCAGCATGGGAATGCCGAGCGCCTGTGCTTTGTCCGCCTTACTGCCGGCGTTTTCACCGACGAGGACGAAGGAGGTGTTTTTCGATACGCTTCCCGCAGCTTTGCCGCCGTTTTGTTCGACCAAAGATTCCGCGTCTCTTCTCGAAAGTGAGGACAGTGTACCGGTGATCACAACAGTCATTCCTTTCAAAGGAAGATCGCCCGTATCTTCTGTGACGGATTCTTCCGGGTGCACGCCGAGTTCCAGGAGACGGTCGATCTGATCCGCAATGCGTGTATCCGCAAAGAACATCACGATCCCGTCCGCAACGATGTCGCCCACGTCGTCAATCGCGGCAAGCTCCTCACGGGTCGCGTGGCGCACGGCGTCCAGCGTACCGAAGTGCCGCGCAAGATCCTTTGCGGTCTTAACGCCGACGTTCGGAATGCCGAGCGCATACAGGAATGCGGCAAGCGGACGATGCTTGCTTGCTTCCAAAGCGTCTAAAAGATTCTGCGCTTTCTTTGCACCGAACCGATCGAGCGCGGAAAGCTGCTCGTGGGACAGTGCATACAGCTCGGGAATCGTACTGATGCCGAATGCGTCGATCAGCTGCTCGGCTGTTTTTCCCGCAAAAGTATCGATATCCATTGCATCGCGCGAAGCGTAATGCGACAGACGCGCCGCGATCTGCGGGCGGCAGGAGAGCGAATTTGTGCAGAACAGGTGCGCACCGCGCATTTCGACATGTGCGCCGCATTGCGGACACACGGTCGGTTTCTCGACGGGTCGCACAGGCGTATCGTCAGGAACAGCGCCGAGGATTTCCGGGATCACATCGTTGCTTCTGCGGATGAATACGCGGGAACCGATCCCGACGCGTTTCCGCTGCACATCGTCCCAGTTGTTCAGAGTCGCCTTCCGGACCGTCACGCCGGAGAATTCGACCGGTTCGATATGCGCGAGCGGCGTCAGCTTTCCGGTGCGTCCGACTTCCCAGGTGACGTCTTCGACCGTTGCCGTCAGTTCTTCCGCGGCAAATTTATATGCCATTGCCCAACGCGGGAATTTCTCGGTTGCGCCGAGCTTTTCACGCAGCGCAAAATCCGTGACCTTCACGACCATTCCGTCGATCAGGAAATCAAGGGAATCTCTGCGCTGCTCGGCAAGGTCGATCTCATGCATGATCTCATCCGGGGTTTTGAGCCAACGCACAAAAGGACAGACGGGGAAGCTGTTCTCCTTGAGAAAGTCGAGCATTTCAGCCTGATTCCTCAGTTCTTTGCCTTCGATAAATCCGATGTTATAGCAGAAGACGTCAAGTTTTCTTGCCGCCGTCACGGATGGATCCAGATTTCGCAGCGCACCTGCAGCGGCGTTGCGTGCGTTTTTCAGCGGTTCTGACGCCGTTTTGTTGTATGCTTCAAGCACGCTGAGGCGCATGATACATTCGCCCTGCACCTCCATACGCCCTTTGAATGGAATCGACAGAGGGATCGTTCGAATCGTGCGCAGCTGCGGCAGAATCGCTTCGCCGACGATGCCGTTGCCGCGCGTAGCGCCCTGAACGAGAATACCGTTTTCATAGGTCAGATTTACGGTCAGTCCGTCGAATTTGTATTCAAGCGCAAAGAGCGGCGGTTCGGGGGAGGCGGCTGTGACCTTGCGGATAAAGTCCATCAATCCTTCGCGCGTGCGGACCTTGTCGAGGCTCCAGAGCCGTCCGAGATGCGTGTGCGATTCAAAGCTCTTCAGAGGCGCACCGCCGACGCGCAGCGTGGGACTGTCCGGCAATACGATTCCGCTTTCCGATTCAAGCTTCAGAAGTTCATCGTACAGTTTGTCGTATTCCGCATCCGAAACAAGCGGCGCGTCCTGCTCGTAATACGCCGCCGCATAGCGATTCAGAAGTTCAACCAGTTCTTTCTGTCGATCCATAGCTTTACTCCAATACCGTCAGCGGAGCAAAGCCCGCCGCGAGTTTTTTGACTGCGCCGTTGTCAAATCGGATCTGTACGATCATCGATGCGCCGCTGCCCTCCATACCGAGGATCGTGCCGTCGCCGAATACCTTGTGCCGGACGCGGTCGCCGGGTTTTCCGATAAACGGCTTCATCTGCTTCGGCTGCTCCGGCTTTGTGCCGACGTCGACTCTTACGGGCTGCGGTGTTTTTTTGACGATCGGTGTGGCAAAGAAGGAGGAGACGGAACCGCTGTCCCACCGTTTTTCCGACGCAGGACGCCGTGAGCGGCGATCTTCCGGCATCTGAATCGTGTCGCCCATCTCGGTCAAAAAGCGGGAAGGGAGAGCGGCTTCGGTCCGACCGTACAGCATCCGTTCCTTTGCGTAGGACAGAAACAGCTTCTTTTTTGCGCGCGTTACGCCGACATAGCAAAGTCGGCGTTCTTCTTCGAGCTTTTCATCGTCATAGCCAGATTGACCGGAGGGGAAGAGCCCTTCTTCCATGCCGCACAAAAACACGTTCGGGAATTCAAGCCCCTTTGCAGCATGCAGCGTCATCAAATTGACGCAACCGTTTGTTTCGTCGACATTATCCGCCTGCGAAAAGAGCGCAACGTTCGTCAGAAACGCCTGCAGTACGTTGCCGTCGTTTGCCGTATAGCTGTTTTCAAACTCTTCGATATAGCCCAAAAGCTCTTCCACGACTTCGGCGCGCGCTTCGTAGTTTTCTTTTTTATCATCTCTCAGGTATGCATCATACCCGATCCGGTCCAGCAATTCGCGCGTGAAGTCCGCAAGCGGCATCGTTTCCAGCAGCTCATACAGCTTTTGAAACAGATTCAAAAACGGCGTAAACTTTGCGGCTGTTCGCGCGGGGACATCGTCAGGCGTGATCACAGCGGACATCAGCGGAATTCCGCGGCGATGCGCGCTCTCGCTGAGCACGGTAATACTCTGTGCGCCGATGCCGCGGGGCGGCGTATTGACAGCGCGCAGAAATGCTTCGTCGTCGGCGGGATTCAGAACAAGCCGCAGATACGCAAGGATATCCTTGACTTCTGCGCGAGAGAAGAACGATACGCAGCCGTAGACCCGGTAGGGGATCAGGAAGCTTTTGAGCATCATTTCAAGGATACGGCTTTGCGCGTGCGTGCGATAGAGGATCGCGTAATCATCATACCGTGCGCCGTTTCTTGCGCCGCTTGCAATGCGCGAGCAGATATAATACGCTTCATCGCGTTCGTCGGTCGCTTCGTGCACATCAATCGGCTCGCCGCCCTTTTCCGCGGTCCAAAGCTTCTTCTCCTTACGACCTTTGTTGTTGCGGATGACCGCGTTCGCCGCATCGAGGATCTTTTCGGTCGAGCGGTAATTCTGTTCGAGACGGATGACCTTGCAGCCTTCGAAATCCTTTTCAAATTCAAGGATATTGCGAATGTCCGCGCCGCGCCACGCATAGATGCTCTGATCGTCGTCGCCCACCACGCAGAGGTTCCGATGTATTTTTGCAAGTAGATTCACAATATGATACTGTGCAAGATTCGTATCCTGATACTCGTCGACCAGAATATAACGGAATCGTTCGCGCCATTTGTCAAGCACGTCCGGGTTCTCCTCGAAGAGACGGATCGTGCAGAGCAAAAGATCGTCGAAGTCGAGCGCATTTGCGTCCTTGAGCCGTTTTTCATATAGCTTGAACGCTTCCAGTACCTGGATCGGCTGACCGGATTCGCGCAGAAAGGCGAGAGGGGAGAGAGAATGGTTTTTCGCGTTCGAGAAAATCCCCGCTAGCATTCGCTTCGTGAAGACCTTATCGTTCAGGTTCATATCCTTGATGATATGTCCGATCAGCGATTGCTGGTCCTGTTCATCATAGATGATAAACGTTTTGCCGTAACCGAGACGGTCGATCTCCATGGAGAGAAGACGCGCGCAGAATCCGTGGAACGTCGCGACCCAGATGGATCTTGCGTCGGTCTCCACAAGAGAATCGACGCGCTCGCGCATTTCTTTCGCCGCCTTATTTGTAAAGGTCAGCGCAAGAATGCGGTACGGAGACACGCCCTTTTCTTCGATCAGATATGCGATTCGGTGCGTCAGAACGCGCGTTTTGCCGCTGCCCGCGCCGGCAAGGATCAGAAGAGGTCCTTCCGTGGTTGTGACAGCTTCGCGTTGCGGCGGGTTGAGCTTGCTCAGATCCATCATTTCTCAGTTATGTTCCTTGGACAACGTGTCCCAGATATAATTATAAATCGGTTCGCTGCCGGATTCCCAACGACTGCGCAGCAACATTGCCTGTTCTTCGTTTGCAACCGCAAGTGAAACGGAGAAAATCACGCGATCGGCTTCGGTCAGCAGCAGGTGAAGCATCACGCCGGTATCCGTCTTTTCAATGCGGCTCGAAATCTGTGTTTCATGTAAAAAGTCATTCCGGTGCGCTTCGAGATACGCGTCGAGCTTATTACGCTCGTCCTGCGGGACGCTTTTCTCAAACATGGAAAGCGCTTCCCGACCGAGCGCTGTCACGCCGAGACACGCACCGAAAGGCTTGGGGACTTCCGTTAACAGTCCGTCCTCAAGAAGCTCTCCGAGCGCTTCTTCAAAAGAAAAGTATTGCATCTCGGAATTGAGGATCGCCGTACGATATAACTGCGCACGCGTCGGGATCGCGCCTGCACGGTCCGCAATATACAGCAGGATCAGTTTGTTTTTGGTTTCTCCGTGTGTAAAATAAGGCATTTCTTTCCTCCGATGCAACCTATTTTACCATACCGGAAGTGTTTTCACAAGTGGAAAAAACACAAATGTTGCTGTAAGGCTTTTGTAAAATATACAAGATATATCGAAAACAGTGCTTTACAAAATCAATATGCTGTGGTATGATAACAAAAATTGAAGAGATCCTTTAATTCGGTACGAGATACCGGCAAGGTCGATACAAGCGCAAAAGGCGTATTCTTTCTTGCCGTACGTACGGCAAGATTTTTTTATGGGAGGACGCCGTGAACGAGCATATTCTGGTCGATGAAAAGACGATGGATCGCATGCTGATGCGTCTTTCGCATGAGATCATCGAAAGGGACGAGAGCGCGAAGGAGCTTTACCTTGTCGGGATTCGCCGCAGAGGCGTTCCGCTTGCAAAGCGGATCAAAGCGAACATTGAGCGGTTCTCGGACATCCGCGTCAGCCTCGGCGCATTGGACATTACGCTGTACCGTGACGATCTGAAAGAGCTTTTCCCGACACCGCAGGTGCACGGAACGGATATACCGTTCGACGTCAACGGCAAAGTGATCGTGCTAGTCGACGACGTGATCTACACGGGACGCACTGCGCGCGCGGCGATGGAGGCCATCATCCGGCTCGGCAGACCCGCTGCGATACGGCTGTGTGTTGCGGTCGACCGCGGACACAGAGAACTTCCGATCGCGGCAAACTTCGTGGGCAAAAACGTGCCGACCGCGCGCGACGAGTTCATCAGCGTGCGTGTAAGCGAGATCGACGGCAGGAACGAGATCGCGTTGTTCCGGCGCGACGCATAAAGAGGAGATAAGCCGCAAAGCGGCTACTCAATAGACACATCATAATAAAAGGACACAGGGAGGTACATTATGAATCTGGTCTACAACATTAAGGACAAACCGAAATTCGTTCAGGTACTGCTGTTTGCACTGCAGCAACTGCTCGCAATCATGGCAGCGACCATCGCGGTCCCGGCAATCATCGGTCACGGTATGAGCTCCACTGCAGCGCTGTTCGGCGCAGGCGTCGGTACGCTCGTCTACCTGCTCTTCACGAAGTTCAGAAGCCCGGTCTTTCTCGGCAGCTCTTTCGCATTCCTCGGATCCATGGCTGCGGCATTCGCAGGCGGCGTTTCCATGCAGCTCGGCTACCTCGGTCTGATCATCGGCGCACTGTTTGCGGGTCTCGTCTATGTGGTCATCGCTATCATTGTGAAGATCGCGGGCGTCAAGTGGATCAACAAACTGATGCCGGCGATCGTCATCGGACCGATCGTTGCGATCATCGGTCTTTCGCTCGCGGGTAACGCGATCGGCGACCTCACCAAGGGCAATGTGAGTCTTCCGGTCGAATCCGTGGAAGTGACGGTTGAAGAGGTCGCCACTGAAGAGGATCGAGCGCAGTTTGTGAACTTCGTCGACGAAGAAAACGGAGTGCGGAAAAACATCATTGCCGATGTCGATGAAACCCATGCTGTCGTTGAAACCGTTACCACGGGAAACGTACAGGCGGCGAACAAATATCTCTGCCTCGTCGTCGGTCTCATTACCTTGGCAGTCACGATGCTCTGCTCGGTCTACGGCAAGAAGATGCTGAAGATGATCCCGTTCATCATGGGTATCTTGGCGGGCTACGCCGTCGCTGCGGTCTTCACGCTGATCGGCAACGCGACCGGCAACACCGCGCTGCAGATCATCAACTTCTCCGGCTTCAAGACCATGCAGTGGTATCCGGACTTCACGTTCCTTACCGCGGTCAAGGGCTTCGGCGAAATGAACGGCGCATACTTTGTAACGATCCTCGTCGCATACATGCCGGTCGCGTTCGTCGTCTTTGCGGAGCATATTGCGGACCATAAGAACCTGTCCTCGATCGTCGGCGTCGACCTGACTGAAAACCCGGGTCTGCACCGTACGCTTCTCGGCGACGGTATCGGCTCCTTTGCGGGCGCGATCTTCGGCGGCTGCCCAAACACCACCTACGGTGAATCCATCGGCTGCGTTGCAATTTCCGGCAACGCCTCCGTCGTGACGATCCTTTGCACCGCGATCATGGCGATCATCATCAGCTTCATCGGACCGTTCGCGGCGTTCCTCGCATCAATCCCGAGCTGTGTCATGGGCGGCGTCTGCATGGCGCTGTATGGCTTCATCGCGGTCTCCGGTCTCAAGATGATCCAGAAGACCGATCTGAACGACAATCGCAACCTGTTCGTTGTCTCCGTCATTCTGATCGCGGGCGTCGGCGGTCTGACCGTCAGCTTCGGCAAAGTCAACCTCACCACGGTCGCCTGTGCGCTGATCCTCGGCGTCCTTACGAACCTGATCCTCGGCGGTATGAAAAAGAAAAAAGAACAGAATACCTTGAAAGAAGAAAAATAAGCAAATCGACTATTATAAACCCGCTCCTTTGTGAGCGGGTTTTTTACATGTCCGAAACGGACGTATTCTGTGGCTTTTGCGGAAATAAACGCAGATATTCATGCAAAAGTACCTTTTTCTTCCGCACAAAAGCGTGGTATATTGTAAACAGAACAGATCGAGGTCTTCGATCACGAAGGATCACAAGAGGGGGACGTTATGAAAAAGCTTTTGATCTTTATACTGGTTCTGATGCTGCTGCCGATCGGCTGTCAGACGCAGCAGACCGTGGAAGCGAAGACGCCCGCGCCGACCGTTGCAGCGGCAGAGCTCGCTCCGACCGCATCGCCGGAGCCCACGGAGGAACCGGCGAAAGAACCGCCGTACGTCGACGCCCGCAAGCCGTATACCTATATCATGACGGACGAGCACGATCGGAAGTGGGAGGAGGATATCGTATACTTTGCAAATATGTACCTCGATCCATATAACGGACACGCGCTCATTTCGGACCGGATCCAGACGACCACCATCTATGATTCGACGCTGCTTCGGATCGCGTCGAGCGGCAGTCAGAAATTCTTCGATCCGGCGCTCAAGGCGCGGTTCATCGACAAGATCAACGAGATCATTCTCTCGATCCCCGAAAGAACGGACGAAGAGATCATATACGGCTTGTGGGAGGTTGTCGCGCTGCTGCCGGATCTGCATGCATTCATCAGACAAACAGATGCGGCAAGGAACGAGTACCTGCCGTTCTCGGTTATGCAGATCCAATCGGAAGACGGCATTGCCTGCGTGATCGACGCCTGCAGTGAGGAATACACGGATGCACTTCTCGGCAAGCGCCTGATCGCCATCAACGGCTTCACGCTTCCGGAGATCCGGGAAAAGCTGAAAACGATCATGCATTATGAAACAGATTCGGCGCTTGACGCCTTGGTCGTCGGATACCGCAGCAGTGATCTGCCGTCGAGCTCCGCACTGCGCTATATCGGCGTCATGGACGGCGGGAATACCGCCCGCCTACCCGTGCTTTCCCGCGACGGGGAGGAATCGGAGATCGAGATCGGATCGGTGATGGGAGATTACCTCAGCGCGTCACGACAGTATTATCTGCCGGACGTTGCGCCGGGCGACGCCGATATCCGTCTGCCGGAATCCGATCGGACCGTCGCAGCGTGGTTCCGTCTGCTCGCGGACGGAGAAGCGCTGTATCTGAGGATTAACGAATGCAACGCGGACGACGCCTTCGGCAAGGTGCTCGATGATGCGTTCGAACAGGCGGGAGAGACCGGAAACCTGAAGAAGGTCATCGTCGACCTGCGCAGCAATCCGGGAGGATTGCCGGATCTGAACGGAAACTACGTGAGGCTTGTAAATTATCTCAACGAGTCCGGCGCGCAAACGCATGTCCTCATCAACAATGAGAGCTTTTCCGGCGCGATCGCGCTGCCCTCCATGCTGTGCCGCCGCGTGGATCGGGTGCAGCTGGTCGGAACGCCGGGCGGACAGCCGGTACGCTTCTTCTACGGACCTGTGTACACGTTCCCGAATTGCGGCTTAACGTTCAAGTGCTCGACGCTCTACGCGGATTTCTGGCCGGAATACGGCGACGGACCGCTCATGCCGGAGGTCATCATATACGAGACGTGGGACGACTATCTCGACGGCGTCGACAGCGTTCTGAAATACATCCTGGACCCAGAAAACTGAACAACCGATCCAAAGCCCGCTCCGCGTGAGCGGGCTTTTTGTGCATTGCGGCGCATAGAATAGCAAAAACGGCGGAGGGATAATATGCAGACGCTTCGATTCGGGGACAAGGGGTTATTCGTACAATATTTGCAGACCGCGCTTTTGCGCGCAGGCGAGGAGCCAGGAGAGGTCGACGGGATCTTCGGTCGACGCACCGAACGCGCGCTTTTTCGCCTGCAGGAACGGTACGGTGTGCGTTCCGACGGCGTTGCGGACCGGCTCACTTGGGCGGCGCTGTATCCGTATCTGGTCGGCTCGACGTTTGCCGTTCTGAAAGGGGACGATACGCCCGAAACGCTCGCGGAACGGTACGGGACCGAGCCCTCGCGCATCCGGATCGCAAATCCCGCAGCGCGGTTTGAACCGGGCGAAACGGTGACGGTCCCGCTCGGCTTCGATGTCGTGTTCACCGAATTGCCGTATTCGGCGTTTCTGACCGCGTGCGTGCTCGAGGGACTGTTGCTTCGGTATCCGTTCCTTGTCAGATACCCGGTCGGCAGAAGCGTATCGGGTCGACGGATCGAGGCGATCCGCATCGGCGCGGGACCGCTGCGCGTCGGCGTCAACGCCGCGCATCACGCCAACGAATGGATCACAACGCCGCTTGTGCTGCGGTTTCTGGAACGGTACGCGCAGGCCTTCTCCGAAAACGGCGAGATAGGCGGCGTCTTTGCGCGAACGCTGTATGAAGGATCGACAATGACGCTCGTGCCGCTGGTAAACCCCGACGGCGTCGATCTGGTCAACGGCGCGTTTCCCGAAGGCGACAGCTTCCTTGAAAGCGCCAAAGCGCTGTCTGCGTTTTATCCGCAGATCCCGTTTCCGTCCGGATGGAAGGCAAACATTTCGGGCGTCGATCTGAATCTCGGCTATCCGGCGGGGTGGGAGAACGCCCGCGCGATCAAGTATGCGGCGGGGTATACGCGTCCCGGTCCGCGCGATTACGTCGGCACGCGTCCTTTGGAGGCGCCGGAGGACCGCGCAATGTACGAGCTGACGCTGCACGAGCGCTACGACCGCGCGATCGCCTATCACACACAGGGCGGCGAGATCTACTGGGAATACCGCGGAAGCGCGCCGCAGGGCTCCCGCTCGCTTGCGGAACGGTTTGCCGCCGCGTCCGGCTATTCGGTTGCGAACGTGCCGTACGACAGCGGCTTTGCGGGTTATAAGGACTGGATGATCGAAGCGCTGCGGGCTAACGCGTTTACGGTCGAAGCGGGCAGAGGGGAGAATCCGCTGCCGATCGGCGATCTTCCCGCGCTGTACGCCGAAAACGAGGGGATTCTCACCGCGATTCTCTCCACTTGAAAAACAGCGCCGTATCTGCTATACTGTTCGCATGGAAGCCAACAAGAAAACTTCATTTGTCAAAGGCGCCGCGATCCTTGCGGCGGCAGGACTGATCTGCAAGCTCATCGGCGTGCTGTTCCGCATCTTTGCGGTGCGCATTGTCGGCGAGCCCGGCATGAAATACTATGAACTCATTTATCCGACGTACTCATGGCTTCTGATCATTTCGAGCTCCGGCATTCCAACGGCGATCTCGCGCATGGTTGCGGAACGCGCGGCGGTCGGCAACCACGACGGCGCGCGGCGCGTATTCCGCCGCTCTCTGCTGCTGCTCCTGCTGATCGGTACGGTCACTTCGACGCTGATGTTCTTCGGCGCGGGCTGGCTCGGCGAAACGGTCTTAAACGGCGGGGAAGGCGCCAAATATTCCATGATGGCGCTTGCGCCCGCACTCCTGTTCGTTTCCCTGATCTGCGCGTATCGCGGGTATCTGCAGGGTCTGCAGCGCATGACCGGGACGAGCGTTTCGCAGTTTGCCGAGCAGGTCTTCAAATTCATTTTCGGTCTGCTGCTCGCCTTATACCTTTCCCAAAAATACGAAGGCACCGATTTCTGCAGCGCCGCCGGCGCGGCGGGACTGCTGCTCGGCGTCACGATCTCCGAGATCCTTGCGCTCGTCGTGATGGTGATCTTTTACGCGCGCACAAAAGGGCAGTATCCGGCGTTGATCAAGGATCCGGACCCGCATGAGCGCGTGATCGGACCGATGCTCGTGATCGCGATCCCGATCACGCTCGGCGCATCGATCCTGCCGATCGCCAACTTCCTCGATTCCGTGATGATCACGCGTCTTCTCGCGAGTATCGGAGCTCCGTTTACGAACGTGATCGAAACGGATTTCACGTTCGCCGATCTCAACTATCAGGCGCTGTGCACCTATGTACGGTCCATCATAAACCTGCCCGCAACGCTGACCGTCGGCATCGCCATGTCGATCGTACCGGCGATCTCCGCGGCGCGCGTGCGCAACGACCGCAGCGGCGTCCAAAACCTGTCGCTTCTGAGCCTCAAGATCTCCATGGCGATCGGCATGCCGTGCGCGGTCGGTCTTTCCGTGCTTGCGGGACCGATCATCAAGCTTCTGTATTCACGCGTTACGCCGGAGGCATTTGCAATCGCCGTGCCGCTGATGCGCGTTGCGGCGTTCACCGTCATCTTCATCTCCCTTGTGCAGACGGCGACCGGCGCGCTGCAGGGCGCGGGCAAGCATCGACTTCCGATGTGGTTCCTGCTGATCGGCGGTCTGACAAAGATCGCGGTCAACTTCATCTTTATTCCGATACAGAACGTGAACATCCTCGGCGCGGTCCTGTCCAACCTCGCCTGCTACGGCGTTGCGGGTATCCTCGATACGATCGCACTTCTGCGCGTTACGAAGGCGAAGCTGAACGTGGTCGATACGTTCTTAAAGCCGACGCTCGCGTCCGCGCTGATGGGCGGCGCAGCGTGGGGCGTCGAGCGACTGCTTTCGGGACTTCAGCTGTTTCAGAACGGCTGGATGCCGCGTATCGCGACGGTCCTTGCGATCCTTGCCGCGATCGTGACCTATGTCGTATTCACGCTGCTGTTCGCCATGTTCACAAAGGAAGAACTCGCCTATATTCCGGGCGGCAGAAAGCTCGCCCGCTTTGCAAGGAGATAATATGAATACCATCACCGTTGCACCGCTTTCCACACCGAAAACGCTGACGCGCGCCGCATGGGAGGCTGTTTTGCATGCCGGAACGCTGTATCTGCAAACAGCGGAGCATCCTTCGGCAAGACCGGTCACGGAAGCCGGACTTGCCTTTACGTCAATGGACGACCTCTATGAAAGCGCGGAGGACTTTGACGCGCTGAACGCTGCGATCGCCGCGCGGCTCGTTTCGGGCGGCGACTGCGTCTACGCCGTGATGGGCGACGGCTGCTTTGCGCAGCTTCCCGCGATCGAAGCGGCGGCAAAGCGAAAGGGCTTCCGCGTCGACGTTCTGCCGGGCGTGTCCTATGCGAAGGCGGCGTTTCCCGCGGTACAGGACGCGCAGATCTATACGGCGCGTACGCTGCCGGAACGCGTCGATCCTTCCGAACCGCTGCTCGTGCAGGAGCTGGACAGCCCGATCATCGCGGGCGAGGTCAAACTTGCGCTTTCGGAGATCTATCCGGACGACTGGCCTGTCACACTTGCGACCTTGCAGCCGGACGGGCATTACGCGTTCCGCACGTTCCCGCTTTCGGAGCTCGACCGGCGGCGCACGCTGTTTGCGGGCTCGGTCCTGTATGTGAAGCAGACGACGTTCGAGCAGCGCACGCGCTACGGATATTACGATCTCGTCACGGTCATGCAGCGGCTTCGCGCGCCCGGCGGATGTCCGTGGGACCGCGAGCAGACGCATGAGAGCTTAAAAGGCGATCTCATCGAGGAATGCTATGAACTGAACGACGCGATCGACGAGCAGGACGATGCGCACATCGTCGAAGAGCTCGGCGACGTGCTGATGGACGTCGTGTTCCATGCGACGATCGCGAATGAGCAGGGACGGTTCAATGAAAACGACGTCGCGGACGGCATCGTCAAAAAGATGATCTACCGCCATCCGCATGTGTTCGGCACGGAGAAGGCGGAATCGAGCGCCGACGTTCTGAAACGCTGGGACGAGCTTAAGCAGAAGGAAAAGAACCAGAAGACGCAGAAGGAGGTCCTCTGCGCGGTACCGAAGCGGTTCCCCGCGCTGATGCGTGCGGGCAAGGTGCAGAAGCGCGCGCGCAAGGTCGGCTTCGACTGGAACGACGCGGAGGAAGCGCTGCCGAAGGTGTATGAGGAGCTTGATGAACTGAAAGCGGCGATGAACGGCGACGGATGCGTTTCCGAGGAGGCGGGGGATCTGCTGTTCACGCTTGTGAACGTGGTCCGGCTTTTGGGGCTTGACGGAGAGCAGTTGCTTCACGATGCGACAGATAAGTTCATCGAGCGGTTCGGCGTCATGGAGACGCTTGCGGCGGCAGACGGCAAAGCGCTCAAAGACCTGCCGCTCACAGAGCAGGACAAGTACTGGGAAAAGGCAAAAAAATCCCTGTTTTCCGAATAAAAAAGCAAATTGGGACTTGACGAATGCGGATTTGGTTGGTAAAATAAGCACTGCTCATTAAGAGTAACTTAACTTTTAAAAATCATTTACGGAGGAATAATCATGAACAAGACTGAACTTATCGCTGCAGTTGCAGAGAAGAGCGAACTGTCCAAGAAGGACGCAGAGAAGGCGATCAACGCGGTTGTTTCCACCATCGTCGACGCACTCAAGGCAGACGAGAAGGTTTCCATCGTCGGCTTCGGCGCATTTGAAGCAAAGACCCGTCCGGCGCGCAAGGGCCACAACCCGGCAACCGGCAAGGAGATCGAGATCGCCGCGACCAAGGCTGCTGCTTTCAAAGCGGGCAAAGCGCTCAAGGACGCTCTCAACTGATTCGCGTTCCATATTGTATGAAAGACCGCAATTCGCGGTCTTTTTTTCTATTTATTGTATTGTTTTGATTGACAGTATCAATATATAGTATTAAAATGATAACAGAATAATAAAAAGGAGAATCTTGCATTGATGAAAACTTGGTACAAGATCCTGGCATTGACGCTCTGTATCGTCATGCTCGTTGCTGTTGCGCCGACCGTTTTGAAAACGTCTGCGGCGGACAGTGATCACACGCACGATTTCGCGCATGGTGAAAACGATCAGCCCGACCTGCCGGAAGCAGCCGCGCCGAAGGCGCCCATGCCGAACGGAGCGGAGGTCCATTCCGACGATCCACTTTCCGTCGGTAAAAACGTTTATGTGATCTCCAAAGCCGACGATCAGGTTTTCCGCCCGTTCAAACCGACGGTCAGCGCGCGCTATATATTTTATTCGGTTTCCGATTATGACACATATGCCGTTCTTTATGACGACGCCGACAATGAGATCGCGTCGAATGACGACGGCGGGGAAAGATACAATTTCCAGTTCAGCGCAGATCTGACTGCGGGAAAGACATACTATCTCCGCGTATCCTGCCCGTACGGCCACGAAGTCGGAAACGTAACGGTGATGATCGAGCAGCTACCGCAAAACGCCTGCGGCGATCGCCTGACATGGACGTTCCATGCGGATACCGGAGAACTTGAACTGACCGGCAGCGGGGATATGTGGGACTTTTCGGAAGGACATAGCCCGTGGTATTCCTATGCGGAGGAGATCCGTTCGCTGCGTCTTCCGGACGGTTTGAAAAATATCGGCAGATGTGCGTTTTACGGATGCAGCGCGCTTCAGGAGGTCGAGATCCCGGACGGCGTGCGGACTGTTTCCTATCACAGTTTTGAAGCCTGCTCCTCGCTGGCTTTCTTGACGATCCCGATCAGCCTGAGATATATCTATAGCTGCGCGTTCGATTCCTGCAACAGTCTTACGGAAGTGGATTACAAGGGAACGCAGGATCAAAGAGACAATCTGAGCATCAGTTCCGATGGGAATGCACCGATTCTCAGAGCGATGTGGTATTATCTCGGACAACCGTGCCCTCACAAGAATACTTATGAATACAATGAATACGGCGAAAGCACCTGCTATGAGGTCGAGGATGATCTCTGGCATCGCGTAGAGTATACCACCACGCCGTGTATCATGTGCGAGGACTGCGGCGAAACGATTTCCGAAGGAACGCCGGAGCTTCACTCCTACATGGCGCAGCACGAATATGAAGACGGCGTCTGTAAGAGCTGCGGGCGTGTCAGCAAGTGCAAGCATCTTCACACGGAGACCTCAACCTGGTGGAATACTGTGACGTATACCGACATCGGCGACGATCGTGAACATCAGACAAGCGGAACATGCGACGTCTATGAATGGTGCAGAGACTGCGGGATCATCGTCAACCAGCATCAGGAAGAGAGAACAGTCAAAGAACCGCATGACTACGACGATAAGGATGATATCAACGTCTGCTATTATTGCCGGCATGTCAACACCTGCAAGCATACCGGTACAACGGCTGTCAAGTACATGTGGGAGAAGCATGAATATCTGGAAGGCGACGCCGCGCACCACAAAATCGTGGGCGAACGTATGGTCATTCGGTATTGCACCGAATGCGGTCAGGCGCTGCAGACGGAATGGGAGTATGCGGAAGAACTGGAAGATCACGATTTCGACTCGTACGGCTACTGCCGTAAGTGCGCATACAAGAGCGAAGAAACGGTGATCGACGCGACGGTCGAATGGAACGCAAACGACGTCAAGTACAAGGGCACGACGCCTTATGTGATCGCAAACGGCAAGGCGCAGACGCCGCGGTTCGTCGTCAGAAACAATGCGGACGGCAAGGTCGTTTCCTCCACATACTACGATTACGAGTATAAAGAAAACACAAACGCCGGTACCGGCTATGTGATCATCACGTTCAAAAACGGCTATACCGGAACGGCGCGGGGATGGTTCAAGATCTATCTGCCCGCAACGACGGAAACGAAGGTCGAAAACGTCAAGGCGGGGATCAAGATCACATGGAAGGCCGTTCCCGGCGCGGCGGGCTATGTCGTCTATCGGCGCGCTTGGAATCTTGCGGCACATGGATGGACGAACTTCGCGCGCTGGAACAATACGACGGAGACCTCCTGGATCGACGGCTCGGATGCAAACCACCGCGTCTACGGCGGAACGCGCTACCAGTACGGCGTCAAGGCGTACTTCGCAAGACGCACGGATCCGGTTTCCGGCGCGGAGATCGGCGGCAACGTCGGCGACAACTATAACCTCGGTGAAGTCGGTCCCTTGAAGACCACGGTCCGCATCACGACGCGTACGCTCAAGAGCGTCACGGCGGGCAGCAAACGTATGACGGTGAAATGGGACGACTCGACCGTGTTCGACGGCTACCAGGTCCAGTACGCGACGGATTCCGCGTTCAAGAATAACGTAAAAACGATCAAGATCGCCAACAAGGCGACGACCGAGACCGTGATCAAGAATCTGAAGCGGGGCACGACCTACTATGTGCATGTACGTTCGTATCATGTGTTTGAAGGTACGACGTATTACGGCGAATGGTCGAAAACGCTCAGCTGTAAAGTGAAATAAAGGACCGTTTGAAGCGCGGATTGTACCGGCTTTCCGGCGATCACCGCTTTACGAAACGGATGGAATGTGTTATAATGACGTTCGGCGAGGCGCTGTTTGAACGGCGCTTCGCCGGGAAGAGAGGATTTTGATGAAGAAGATCTGTGCGATCGTTCTGTCTTTACTGATGCTGGGGATGTCGACTCCGCTCGCGGACACAAAAGATCAGACCGTCGGCATCGCAACGCGTGAAGACCTTGTGAAGATCGCGGAAAACCCCGGCGGCAGCTATCAGCTCACCGCTGATATCGACATGGGCGGCGACTTCTGGACGCCGATCCCCTTTTCCGGCGTGCTGGACGGAAACGGTCATACGATCGGTAATCTGACTGTTTGCGACACGAGCGACGACCGGTGTAAAACATACGACGGCAACCGGAAGGAGTATGATACCGTCTTTGCCGGATTGTTTTCGATCATGACGAACGCCGAGGTTAAGCATCTCCGGATTTTGAACGAAAAGATCACGATCGAGACCGATCAGAACTGCTTTATCGGCGCGATCGCCGGATATGCGGAAAACTCCGTGATCAGCGACTGCACCGTATACATGCGCGGCTCGCTGACGTCCTCCGGCATCAATGCGGGTGTCAGCGGACTGGTCGGTTATTTCATAATGAGCGAGGTCAGCGACAGTACGGTGGAAGCGGAACTGGTGTTTGTCGATCTCGACGAAAACACCATGTGCGAGGCGTATCTTGGCGGCGTTTACGCCAACGGATACGGTAAAATCAGCGGATGCAGCGTGCATACGCGCGGATATGCCAATATCTACGGCTATGCGAACAATGGCGGCGTTGTCGGCATGTTCAAGCTCCCGCCCCGTTACGAAGGGAAAAGACTTTCCATACGCGATACGAACGTGGATGCGGAGATACGCTTCTTTGAGGTTGCCGATTCAAAACGCGCCTGCTGCGAGCCGCTGATCGGTGAGAACTGCGGGAAAGACTGTTATCTGGCAAACAATGACGTGCAGCATTTCGATTTCACATACGATGATACGGCGATCCCGAAGTATCCCGAAGCATGCGAGGAGCCGTCGTATCAGATAACCGTGACGGAACCGACCTGCACGGAATGGGGATATACGACATACATCTGCTCCAAATGCGGTTACAGCTACCGGGACGATTACACATTCCCGGCGCATAGATACCGTGAGGAAAGCGAATCCGCGACCTGCACGCAGGAAGGACATTCGTACTTTACCTGCGAGTACTGCGGCGATACATATTCGACCGTGATCCCGGCAAAGGGACATACGCCGGGCGAATGGACCGTCACGGTCGAACCCGGACCGGACAAGGAAGGCGAAGAATGCGTTTTTTGCACGGAATGCGGGGAAGCGCTGGAAAAACGCAAGATCCCGCGGACGGGGAAGACCGATGCATCCAAGCCGGCGAAGACACAGGAGCCTGAGCGTACGGAGCTGAAGAGCATCAGCATCGACGAAGCGGTGATCGAGGTGTATGTAGGAGAATATGCATCGATGCATATGACGGTCTACCCGCCCGAAGCGGCAGATCTCGTTCGTTTCGAGAGCTCCGACCCGAGCATCGTAAAGGTCGACTACAACGGCATGCTCAAAGGTCTCTATCCCGGCACGGCGACGATCCGCGCGTACAGCCAGGACGGAAGCATCGAAGCGACCTGCACCGTGATGGTGTCGGCCGTTCCGCAAAAGGAAAAGGAAACGCATTCGCTGTTCTCCTGGCTGCGCTGCGGCTGACAGCGAACGATCGATCAGATAACAAACAAGGGGCTGTTCAAACACCGGTTTGAGCAGCCCCGATTTGTTTATGACGTTTCTGAAAAGACAACGGAATCCGCGCGCCCTCTGCGCAGCTTCGGCTTTGACGGGCGCGGCGGTTCAATCGCGCTGCGTCCGGCGCGCGCTTCTGCCGCAAAGGAACAGGAAAACGATGACGATCGCGATCGGTAATAGTACGATCCCCGCCCAAAGGAAGATATTCGCGTTCGGTATGAACGAGGACGTTCCGTCATCGTTCAGCACGGTCTCCGCACCTTTCAGCACCAGTTTGCCGATCTCGGGACCGACGACGCCGGGGATCAGCACCTGTCCGATGATGCGAAGCCCCTGGAATCTGCCCGCCATGCCGGTCGGCGTACAGTCGCGGATGCGCGCGCCGAACACCGCCATACCGGCAAGATAACCGCACATCATCAGCAGCGAACCGATAAACACGAGCGCGGTGCTGCGGAACAGATAGAGCACGGCATAGCCCGCAAGCAGAACGAGGATCGCAGGCCCGAGCGATTTCCGGTATCCGATCTTATCGTACAGCCGACCGTAGAACGCCGTTGCGACAGCGGCAAGTATGATCGCGGGCGCCATGATCAGCACGTAGTTGTCGAGATGCAGCGCCTCGGTGTAATAGAGGATCAGATACGGCATAAAGACCTGGATCGAAATCCCGAAGATCGTGAACAGGATCAGCGACAGATACAGATCGTGGTTATTTCGCATTACGCGCGGACGGAAGCCGTACAGAAGCGTCCTGAAGTATCCGTCCGGCTGCAGACCGGTCCGCTTCGGTTCGTCGATCAGGAAGAATCCGAGCACGCCGGAAACGAGCACGATCAAGCCGATGGCAAGGAACAGGAGCGTCCAGTGCGCGGGGTTCTTTTTGTCGATCCACATGGTCCCGCCGAACACGAAGAGGATCGCGACAAGCGGCATCATGGCGTTGATGCCTTCTGCCCTGCCGCGATTCGTTTCATCGGTGCTGTCCGTGAGCCACGCATTGAAGCACGCGTCGTTTGCGGTCGAACCGAAAAATGTCATGACGCAGTCAAAGATGATGACGAGCGTGACGCCGATCGCGGCGGCTTTCGCTGCGGTCTGCGCTGCGGCGGGGAAGAGCTTTGCAATCCAGTCGACACGAAGCGCCGCAAAGACCAGGATCGACACGCCCCACAGAAGGTAACCGATCGTAACGAACGCCTTGCGTCTGCCGAGCCGGTCGGAGAGCGCGCCGATGAACAGCGTCGTGAGCGTCGCCGCGACTGCGCTCGCCTGGACCATCAAAGCGATATCGCCCTGCGACGCGTTGAACATGTGGTAAATGAAGACGTTGAAATACATGTTTTCAACGACCCATGCGATCTGTCCGATCAGACTGAATACGAACAGCGCGATCCAAAAACGTTTACGGCTCATAGATCAATCCTCAAACGGCAGTTCATAGACGCCGCGTCTGCGCACCGAAAGCGGATGACAAGCGCCCGGCGTCAGTACACGGTCCATACCGGCGCAGAACTCGTCGAGCATATCGTTCGGTACGATCGCAAGCACTGTCCCGGCAAATCCGCCGCCGTGTACGCGCACAGCGCCGCGTCCGTTCAGAAGCTTCTTTGCATAACAGATCGTAAATGCGACCGCCTGCGCGTTTTCATGTCCCTCGGCAATGACGTTCTGCAGCATCGTATAGGACGATACGCCGGAAGCGTTCAGAGCGGCAAGGAACGAATCGAAATCATTGCGTTCAAGCGCGTCTTTTGCCTGCAGAACGCGCTTGTTTTCGTCAAATACGTGCATGGCGCGAAGTACGGTCCGATCGCCGAACATCCTCCGCAGCACCGGCAGAGCGGCATAGAAATCGTCTTCGGAAACATCCCGCAGCGCCGTTGCGCCGAAGAATCCGTCGAGCGCGGAAAGCTCGCGCGTGATCGCTGCGTAGCAATCGGTCAGGTCCGCGTGATCCGCGCCCGAGTCGATGATAACAAGCGCGTGTCCGCTTTTTGTAAAGTCAAAGTCGATCCGCTCCGCGACCGGCACGGCAGGATCGGAAAAATCGAAGAACTGGATGCCGCCCAAAGCGCACGCCATCTGATCGAGCAGACCGGAGGGTTTTCCGAAATACACGTTTTCGGCGCGCTGCCCGATCATGGCAAGCGCGATCTCATTGAGATCGCCGTCGAGATAGTATCCCTCCATCACGCCCGCAAGCAGCACCTCGATCGCGGCGGACGAGCTCAGACCGCTTCCCGAAAGCACGTTGGACACGACGTAGATGTCGAGCCCGAAGGGGTTCGCGCCGCGCTGCACGATGCCGCTCAGCACCCCGCGCAAAAGTGCGGTCGTCGTGCCGTATTCCTTCGGATCGGGTTCGAGCGCGTCAAGCGCGACCGAGCAGGCGGGGAAGCCTTTCGAGACGAGCTGCACTTCGTTCCTGTCGGTCGGCGCAGCAAGCGCGACGGCGGACAGATTCACACCGCAGGCAAGCACCAGTCCGTGCTGGTGGTCTGTATGGTTGCCGCAAAGCTCCGCCCGTCCGCAGGACGTAAACGCGCGCTTTGCGGGATGCCCGAATGCCGCTTCAAACTCTTTTTGCATGTTTTCGATAGATTCCATACTCAATTCTCCTTATCGATGAACGTGAATTTTGTCTTGCGCGTATAAAGGAAACAATCGGTCGAGATGACGTTCTCCGGTGCGATCGGTCGGTTGCGCAGTGCCTGCCGACCTTGTGTTTCCAAACAGACCGCGCCGAACGGTCCGTACTGCGCGCCGCCCTTGCCGTTCCGCTCGCCCAAAAACTTTGCGTTGTAAAACTGTACCGCGCTGCAGCTCGTTGTGATCTCCATGCCGATGCCGCAATTGCCCCAAAGTCGGATCGGGCTTCCGGAAAGGACGAAGCTGTTGTCATAAGTGCCGCCGATCTCCCGCAGCGAGCGGAAATCGAACGGCGTTCCCGCAACGTCCGCTTCGCCGTCCGTCGGGATCATATCGGGACCGACCGGCACATAACGATCCGCCGGGATCTCGAGTAGATGCTTCCGCGCGTCGCCGGCGTCGTGTCCGTTCAGATTCCAGTAAGCATGGTTCGTCGGGTTCCACGCGCTCACGCGGTCGGTCTGCGCCCAAGTGTGGATTTCGAGCGCATCGGCATACAGACGGTATGCAACCGAAGTCTTTATATATCCCGGAAAGCCTTCATCACCGTCCAAAGACGCCAGATCGAACTGCACCGTTTTCCTGCCCGTGATCCGGGCCTGCCAGACGCTCTTGTCAAATCCTTTGTTTCCGCCGTGCAGTTGATTCTTACCCTCGTTTGCGGTGACGGGGAAGGCGTCCTCGCCGATTTTCAGGACTGCATCCGGAATGCGACCCGCATAGCGCCCGATCGACGCGCCGAGATATCCGTCGTTATTCTCGTATTCTTCGATCGTATCGTATCCGAGCACGACGTCGACGCGTTCGCCTTTGTGCGGCAGCACGACCGACTGCAGCGTCGCGCCGTAATCAAGCACGGTCACGGCGATCCCGCGACCGTTTGTGATCGTGTATGCCGTGACGTCCATTCCGTCCTTTGTCACGCCGAACTGCTTTTTGGTGACCATGCCCATACCTCCCCATATTGATACTCACATTATACTAAACGGACCGGTAAAACGCAACGATTTCGGCGCAAAAAAAGAACGCGGTTCACGCGTTCTCGGTCTCGTCCGCTTTGCGGTAGTCGAAGTATTTATAGGTGGAACAGGTTTCAAGCTTGTCCTTCAAAAACGTCTCGACCTCGTTTTGCAGCTTGTGCTGCGCTTCCTTCGGAGACAGCGTATCATCCGGGTAGAACGGTTCGGAGATATACACCGTACGTCTCGGCTTTTTCAGAAACGGCAGCTTCCGCTGCTGATACGTCACCGCGACCGCAACGCTCGGCACGCCGAGATGGACGGGGTAGCGGAACGAGCCGCTCTTCATCGGGCGCAGGAACGTGCAGTAGTTCCAGATGTGCGCCTCGGGGAACACGCTGATGCAGCAGTTCTCCTCCGTACGGAGCCGGATCGCGTCCAGAAACGACGCCATGCCCCGAAGTCCCTGCGGGATCGGGATCGCGCCGACCATCTGTACAAAGCTCCGCAGTCCCTTGATGGAGACCGTATCGGGTCCGACGATGACGTACGCGCGCTTCGGGAACGCAACGATCGGCGCAAGGAACGCGTCGGTGAAGTGCGAATGGTTTGCGTAGAGGAAGAAGCCGCCCTTGCGGATCGTTCGGATCGCCTTGCGGTTTTTCACACGGAAGCCGCAGATGACGTAGCAGTAAAAGAACACGAGCGGAATCGCGATCACATAGTACGCAATGAACGCAAGAAACTTCCAGATCACGCCGATCGGTGCGAACGGGAAATCCGCGCCGACCGCCTTGGTGTTGATGCTGGTCCCGGCATAGTCCTCATTTTCGGCGTCACGGTAGTAGATGACGCGTTTCGGTTCATGGATCTTACTCATGCTGATGCTCCTTTACCGCGTCGGACAGCATTTCCGCCATCCGGTCCATGCAGTGTTCGTATTCGTGCTGTTCCACAAAGCCCTTGTAGCGCTCGGCAAGCGCTTGCTTCTCCTCGGGATGCTCGATCCAGTAGTCGATGCGCTTCGCGAGGTCCTTTGCGTCCTTGTTGTGGAAGAGATTCCGTTCGTCGAGCGCAAAGTAGCGCGTCGCGCTGCGGGGCGAGTTTGCGATGACCGGGACGAGCCCGCACGCGATGGCTTCCAGACAGGCGATCGCTTCGATCTCGATCTCGGCAGGATGGACATACAGGTACGCGCGATTGAGCTGTTTCACAAGGTCCTCCCGCGAGAAAAAGCGGAACTCCGGCGGATTCGGAAGCTTCTGTCCGCGCTTTTCAAGCTTGTCGCGCAGCGGACCGATGCCCGCAAAAACGAGCTGTATCCGGTCGGCGTACTTCGACAGCGCGACCGCGTCGATCAGGACCTTGTGCGTTTTTTCCTTGCTGAGCCGCCCGGTGAACTGAATCACGATCTTGCCTTCATACTTCGGGTCGGGCTCGACTTCGACCGGATGGAACGCCTTGTTCACGCCGTTGCTGATCACAACGCCCGGCGTTTCGCGGCGGATCGTGTGCTCGAAGGTATCGCGGATGAATTGCGTGGGGTAGTGGATGCGCGTACAGTTGTGATACGCGATGCCCCAGATCGTATGATAGAACAGACGGTTGATGATCTTGGAATCCTTCAAAAAGAGGTGCGAGGTGAAATTCTCCGCCTGGCAGTGGAAGCCCGCGGTCAGCGGGATGTTCTTTTTCTTTGCCAGCTTGATCGCCTTGCGGGAAAGGGAAAAAGGCGTCATGAAATGCACGACGTCCGCGCCTTCGATCGCTTCGCTGATGATCTTTGCGTCCGGCCGCGCGATTGAAACGCCGTTCTTCTTCAGGTATCCGTTCAGCGGTCCGAGGTTAAGCGTCGGAACGATATAAAAGCCGTCCAGGTCCTTTCGGTTCCGATCGGAACAGACGACACGGACGTTATGCCCGCGCTCTTTCATGGCGCGGATCAGGTTCAGCGCTGCGATCGTCGTGCCGTTATTCGCTTCCCCGAGCACGTCGCACACAACGGTAATGTTCATACAAATTTACCCCTTAAAATCCAGACAATGGATTCATTATAGCATGCAAATCGGAAAATTCAAGACTGATTTAAACTTTTTGAAGATGTGACTGTAAATATATGATCCGATCGGGAAACCGCTCAAACGGTCCGGATCACGCGCCACGCATCGACGAGCCGGTCAAAGCTCCAGGCGGCGTTGGCGGGGCTGGTGGAGGGAAGCACGGCGGCATCGCGACAAAGGACGGGGCGGATATAGCGGTTGTAGCAGTCAAAGGACTGCTTTCCGTTGCAGAAGATCGCGGCGACCGGCGCGGCGGAAAGGATCACGGACAGGTCGTTCGGCACGACGTCACGGATCGAACTGTCCGAGCTGCCCTCGATGGTGCAGCGTCCGATGCTGTCCCAGAGCGCAACGCGGCTGCGTTCGAGGAACGCGCGCTTTTCGGGGATCGAAGCCGGTACGTCGTCCTCAAAGACGGCGGCCATGACGCGCCAGAAGCGGTTTTGCGGATGCCCGTAAAAGAACAGCTGTTCACGGGATTTGACCGACGGAAAGCTGCCGAGGATGAGAATATGCGAATCCGGCCGATAAAACGGCGGGAAGGGATGTGTGATCTCAATACGCTGCATGGCGGTATTATAGCATGCGTTAACAATACCTTTCAAGCCTTTTCATTCATGCGCGTATGCGCAAGGGATGGTGAATCGCGGCAGATGGGACTTCTTTGCGGCTGTGGAATCGGTGCCTTCCGCTTGTGCTCCGCACTGTGCGGAATCGCCTCGCCGCAAAGCCGTGGCTCCGTCGTCTTTCCGTCCACAGGACGGACGACGTCGCCCTTCAAGTCCCGACCGATTCAAACCAAAAACAAATACCACCCGCAAGGGGTGGTATTTGTTTTTGGTGCGGCAGATGGGACTTCTTCCGGCATTTCAGACAAGTCTGCTTGTTCTCCGAACTGCGCAGACTGCCTTATGCCGCAAGCCACCCGCTACGCAATGCCGCACTGCGGCATTGCGTACGGCTTCCGAGAAGCCGCACGCGGTCAAGTCCCGACCGATTCAAACCAAAAACAAATACCACCCGCAAGGGGTGGTATTTATTTTTGGTGCGGCAGATGGGACTTGAACCCATACGCCTGCGCACACGCACCTCAAACGTGCCTGTCTGCCAATTCCAGCACTGCCGCGCAAAAATTATTATACGATGAGGGGCATGAATTGTCAACCCCTATTTTTGATCGTCAGGATGACTTTTTTCATCCTCGTCACGCCGCGCTCGTCCGCCCATCGCGTGAAACAGCGCGTCGCGAACGTGTGCGCGGTTCTCGGGGGACAGCATATCGAGATCGCGGAACATCGGTTCAAAGTGACGCTTCAGGACGCCCTTCGCATAATCCTCGTACAGTTCCTTTCCGAGCGCGTTCACGGTCACATTGAGATCGCGCCGGCTGCCCGGCATGCATGTCTTTTCCACAAGCCCCTTGGAAGACAGCCGCGAAATGATCTTTGTGAAATTGCTTCGCGTGATACCGAGACGGTGCGCGATCGCGGACATGTTTTCATTCCGTTCTTCGTTTTCCAAAAGATATTCAAGGACCTGGATCTGCGAGTAGGAATAGGAGATCCCGCGGAAATTCATCTTTTCGATCCGGTATACGCCCGCATAGATATTGCAGTAGCGAATCAGCGCTTCGACGATCTCACGGTGCGGTCCCATCCATTCAAGCTTCACGACCGGATCCCCCTTTTCAAACACTCCGCATTCAGTATAGCAAGAATGCCGGCAATCCGCAACACCGAAATCGGATTTTATGAACAATATGCATATATCATATAAAATCTCTTGCGTTTCGGCACAGCATGATGTATAATACGCTTGTAATGTTTCCACAGGAAACAATATAACGAACAGAGGGAGGAAATGTAATGAAAAAAAGAGCATTGATCGCGATCTGCATCGGGCTTGCGCTGATCTTGATCGGCAGCATTCTGGCGTCCGTTTTCAATGCGGGCGCGATGGGAACGAAAGTCTCGCGCATTTCTTTTGATGCGGCAAACGGCAAACTCAGCGGTCTTCTGTACATGCCGAAGGGGGCGTCGGCTTCCGATCCGCGTCCGACGGTCATCGTCACGCACGGCTATCTGAACTCCGCGGAGATGCAGGACGCGAACGCGATCGAACTTTCGCGCCGCGGCTATGTTGTGCTTGCGCTCGATCAGTATGACCACGGTCATTCCGATCTCGACAACGCAGCTTACGAACAGTATGCACCGTTCGGCGTATTCCTGCAGGCATGGGCGCCGTTCTGGGTCAATTCCATGCATGACGCGGTTGCCTATATG